>JGI24021J15306_10000174_pt1 | contig 37873 bp, 20 predicted proteins | sample Ectturendosymbi1_FD_15306 | JGI IMG/M metagenome (IMG submission 15306)
AACTTNAGTACTNATTNTGTCAGCTCAGAGAAAATGTTAACATTTTCAGCGTATTTTGTTTTAGTAATAAATGGTAATCAAATTAATGGGTTTAATTTATTTTGGGACACCCTGTATTTACGAGCAATCAGTTATTTGGTAGAATGTAACATATACCGAAACAATCACATTACGTAAGATGTCCGGCCCTCGGACCGTTGGGTAATATGTAGTGGCCCACTGGCAAGGAAATTTGGAGACCCCTGGCTTAAATTAAGCCTTTTTTCAAAGGAGCTATATGATACGTGTGAGTCCTGTGCAGGGCGGGTTAACCCGCGCGGAACAAAGAGACAAACTGCTTTAGTGAAAGGATACTCCATCCTTCAAGTGAAAGTAAACTGAAACTGAAAAGTAAACTGAAAAGAGCTGCAGTGAGCACCAGGTAGTCTCTAAGGCAGCGTTTTTTAACCTTTTTCTACCTCAGCACCCCTTTTGGTCACGTCTAAGCAGTCCAGCACCCCCTACCATTGGCTAACACCTTTGTCCAAACGTATTCCTTTTACCTTTGACCGTCACATATGTGACCTTCCCCAGCACCGACTGAAATTTATTTTAGCACCCCAGGTTAAGAAACCCTGCTCTAAGGGCAAAGCATTGCTCAAGCAGACCGTTTCTGGCATAAAATAGGATTTATACCTTGAGTCTGAATATATTTCGTTCAGTAATTTCTGTTCCTTTTTAATGTTGTTTCCGGTTGTCCTTATTTTTTGGGCGAGATCAAGGGTAGAGGCAGTCCTGCTGATAACGCAGAAATACGGTCACCACACGAGAGCAAGGATCAAAGGAAATCGCGGCATCCACGTGCAACAGCGCCAAGCCACCCACTTGCTTCTCATTTTCCCACTTCAATTAAATGTTAGATCTTACCGAAACTCCCCACGACTTTGTTTTCATCCTTGTGAGAAAAACGCGCAAACGTCAACAAACTGCAAACCAATCAATTCTGGTGCTTCTGCGGCGGCAACGACCGCAGGCGCGTTTAACAATGCACAAGGTCACAATCCTGGGTGTCTGAAGAAAAGACCTTCAACACTGACATATATACAGTATTTTACCGCTACCGGTAAAGCTTGGTGACCAAACCAGCCAACTCGAGATTACACGGAAGTATTGTAAACCACAAAAACATTTTTATAGAATGTGGTAATTCCGCGTATCTGTGAACAGCTTACACTAGATCAGGGGTGCACAACCTGCGACTGTACGGCCGCATGCGGCCTCGATTAAATCTTTTGCGGCCGCGCATTAACATTAACTTCTTGTCTACTGTATACAGATACTTAGAAGACGGCCAAACAGACGTGTGGATTGTGCTTGAATAAACTCACTAAAAACTCAGTGTTTCACATTTCAGTATGCAATTCCTCGCGTAACTCATAAAAATAACTTGAACTCATTGGTGGCCGCAATTCATAACAAATTAACGCAATGCGGCTGGCAATGACGAAAAAGTTCGAGTAAGATCCGCGAGTAAACGAACCATTGTTTTCACCATGTGAAACTCGATCCTTTGGCAACGTTTGCTAAGTTCTGAGGGTTATCCGCCATATTCGAGCTGACCTCAGCGTTCGCAGAAAATAATCTGAATTCTATACGTCTCACCACCGAAAAATTTCCTGGTATTCGAGTGATGGCCCAACATCGGCTCTTTTGGCTTTTCAATGTGCAACTCTTACAACTTGTGAAAATATTATTGATGTAAATAATGTTTCTCATTAGACTCAGTGCATTCAAATATTGTTTTCACAGCGTTACCGTTCTCTTCCTATTTCAAACTGACCCCTTATCATCGCGATAGAGTGGTAACTAACCTTTCTCCTGCCACGCCTCCCAAGTATTGGTCCTTACCCACAAGATCCCTCAGATTTTGAAGAAGTCCTTAAAATCGTTTTTTGGCTTATTTATTGGCCACGCATCAGCGACACTTCACACGGCTTCTTAGCAGCTAAATCTTTAATGGGAAGCTTAACGTGGAATTGCTCATGGCGTATGAAACGTTGCTTGTAAATACAATGAAATGGATTTCTAATTTTGACGCAGAACTCTCGCGCCGCCCCTGCAAATCATTGCAGGGGCGTTACCCTTGGGAGGCATGCGCATTATCGGTTGGGAATCAGGGAGTGACATTTGCGAAATTTTGGTCATTACCTTGTTGCAATCGGGTGATTTGAGGTTCTGTTACTATCACTCAAAGCAGTATTGACAAACCTGACCGAAAGAGAGCCAACACAACTTTCTGAAGGCAAGCTCATTGTGGGGCTCACTTGAACAGGTTGGGCTCTGCTCGAGCTCGAGCAGCTTTGGGATCTAATCAGCTGAATTTTAAGCAACTTACAGCCTAGATCGAGATTCACACGATCATTACGTGGCAATGAACATTACATCCATAAAATCTGCATCGTTCGTGTAAATACAAGTTCATAACATGCACTGTCTACTGCGCCACAAAAAGTTTAGCACATGCTGTATGACTTGTAGCAAGGTTGCTGTGCAACACTTTGATGACAAACATACTGTATCTTCAAGTCAAAATTGCAATTCGCTCCACATGAAAGTGGCAGCCGGCGTCTTCCATTCGCAACACAAATACATGTCCTTACATGCGTGAAGCTGTCTCAAAACACATACAATTGTAAGAAATTGCTGTTAGTAATCCTGACTAACCTCAGCCAAGACTAACTACTTTCTTTTGACCTCAGCACGAACCTTACTTTGGTTGGTCAAAGTGTCACAATCTAGTTTTGCCATGTCAGCATAGCACAAGCAAAAAATTGCATTATCAAGCAGCTCTCGTCCTTTGAAGTGAATCTCAAAAAGGTCGGTAAAATTGCTTCTCTGTCCATATGACCTCAATACTCACCTTTCCCATGTAAGCCCACGGTTTCGTCTGCCTCTTTCAAATGACTGACGTTGATACACACCAGAAAAATACACGAAGCGTCTTAAGTTTGTTTCGAGGAACTTGCAAAAAATACTGAAATACTTAGTGTTGATTGCCGCGAACTTAGACTTTAGTCCGCAATTATGAGCTCACGTCAACAGTACTTGACAGGAGGACTTTACACGGAAGTTGATTGACCAAAACTCGTTTGTCAGATTTTCAAAATAATAAAAGTCCAATGTTGTGCGTAGAGAAAAACCCAACGGATAATTGTTCGTAAAATCTACACGGAGGAATACCATCCGCAATGATGAAGGAAATAGGGATTAAATTTAGTGGTTCAGAAAAACTGGCATTAACTTCAGTGGGCCTGACGTTTAACGGTTTTCGTCTGCAGCAAATAACCTTTTCAGCGCTACCATTGTGAGGGCAAAAACAATCGATGCCCCTCAACGGCAACAGCGATCACACCAGGGTTTTCGGTTGAAGCAGGGTCTTTAGCCACTTGGTAAATGTGACCAACAACTCCAGAACATATTCTATATTATTCAGAAACGTCGCCAGAAAGTCTTCCACAGGGCAGCAGAATGTTTGTGCGGGGGGCTTGACCTTCTAAAAATTGACAAAAACTCCACCGAGTGTTTCATATTTCAATTTGGGGGACTAAGCCCACTGCAGCCCCATCGACTTCCCGTGCAAGATGCTGTACAGCATCCGCTTCGCGGCACTTTATTTTGTACACGGTGGTTTTATTCGGTGACAACAGTTCGAGCGACTAAAGCTTATGGTACTCCCCACTTTCGCTACATAGCGCTACATCAAACGATGATCTCTCGGGCTGTTTTTGCCTCACACCACGCAAAGCACATCGTGTGCTTCTCCCCTGAAATACGTTACGAAATTGATGTGACGTTTCCTGGGCGTGTTAGTGGGCACTGGCATACAGGAGGTGATCACGCACCATGGCGGAACGCGTGGGCCAAGAAGCGCGATCAACTCTACAGCAAATGCCCCTCATACGTGGAAAAATCAAAATTTTGAATCGCCTGTATTGACGGACATATCGTTCGAGCTGTACGAAACAGTGATGCTGATGCTTCTGAACTGCAGTGCTGGAGATGACCAATTGCGCGGCTGTGGTGCTTTGTCAGCCACGCAAACAACCAACTCTCACACGACAAGCTCACGACCGCGAAGAACCTGTTTTCGGAACAAGAACATACGAACTAGTGCTTAATTTATATTTACGTAGTTCGGTTTGGCACAGTTCGCGCTTTGTACAATAATTACGTGCGTATCAATTCATACATAAAGCAAAGGGATGTATGTATTTATGTTGTGACGCCCCATTATGCAGCCAGACTGGCGCCGTCATGTGATNCTGCATTGCTGAGGCAAAGTTGAGTTTCTCAAAACTCGTACCATGCATTTGAGCTCCTGCACTGTTAGTTTAATACCAATAATAACATAACAGTTATAATTGAGAGTAAAAGGCAATGAAGTTATGCATGTCCTATTCCAACGGTGGGAAAACTGCGGCTCGCCGACATGTTTTTTGTGGCTATTCTAGACGAATAGCAATATCTCAGATTAATAGCGAGTTGTCGCTTCACGTTTGATGTTTGTTTCATCTATCGGTGTGTTGACATGAATTCGTATCGTTAGTTGCCAAGGAGACCACGCGGTTTGATGTAGGTCATTTGACGTAAAACCTGCATTCTTCAATGAACTGTGTTTGACGCTACAAACTGATTTTGCGGCTCGCTGGTGTTTTTGGTTTTCTGCCAATAACTCTTCCGTTGAACCAGTTTGCCCACCCATGACCTAATCTGACGCTGTAATATAGTAACGATCGTGACCTCGTACCAGTAACTAGTCTCCACAAAGGTGACGGACTTGAATGAATCAGCAAGTTTTCGAAAATGTGAAATTGATTTCAAATGTAGGTATCTACAGTCCTGAAATCTAATTCGATTAGAAAACGACTGTGTCATGAAAGGTTGTGACACCACGAGCCGAACTTGCCTTTAAGCATGCTTAAAGTTTTAACTTTTTTGTCATGTTTATGATGGCAACAGCGCAAGTCCACAAGCTGGGTTGGTATACTTAATTCCACCGAACAATTATTTGGCCCACGCAAGCAACCTTTAACAGCATACTAGCTCTATAACATCATAAAATATTCAACCAGTTTCCCCTCAAAACTAAAACTGTTTAACGAGAATCGTAAGGTGGTGTCTATCATACTAGCTATAGCACTTTGGTCCCTCCTCCGGAACGGGCGCAAAAGCCAAAGATGATTGCAAAACATCAACACAAGCATTTCGAAGTTTCTCAAAACTGTGTTCCGTTTATACTTGCAGCGCTGTAAATCGAAACACATACTCAGCAGAAAACGTTGACACAGGCCATCAACCAGTAACCAGTGTGTCTGTCCAAGCTTAGAATAGCAGCGAAAACATTAAAATGGGCCACAGTCTTTCTGCAAGATGTAAAATCTAATGTTTACCAAATTACAAACGCAAAGTCCAGTGTTCGTGGCCCAGATAAAGTTTAGTAAAAATTGCGTGGCCCACCACTTTGATAGTATAGGCCAGTGGTTCTCAAACTTTCATGAGCCGTGGCCACCTTTTAAGTTTAATTGGTTTAAAATAATACTTAATTTATCGTAACACTTGGGTTATGGAATATCACGGCCAAGCTACTTCTGCTCGTGGCCCCCAAGGGGGACCGAGGGCCCCACTTGAGAAAGCCTGGTATAGGCTATGCTTTTATACGCAGAAACAAACCCACATTACTCTAAAGCAGGCCTGCACAAGTCAGAAAGCTGGAAGGGCAAAATTATCAACATAGATTTGCCTCGGGTTGCATAAGTCTATTTCATTTCGATTTAGAAATTTTGTTGTAGTTTGGAAGAAATTCTGTAACGACAATTACTTATTCGAGATCGAGTTTTTGCAACATTTTCTACAATTGAGAAAGCTCTCACGGGTCGCAAGAAAAGATTTCGCGGCTCGCAGGCTGTATGTTGTGCAGGCCTGCTCTAAAGTAAAGAAATTAGTCCTGTACGCAATTCAGCAAAAATTTTACTGCTTGCTGCTGAGTACAATCAATATGTTCCCCACGTGTCTAGATAACTGTATCTTAACATTTTTTTTAACTCCGCATCCCCCTCGAAAACTTCGCTGTGGTCCACAAGTTGAGAAACACTGGCATGGTCAAACAAGTTCCGCCATTTCTCGCAATTTACAAGTTCAGCAATATGGACATTGCCGAGCTACTACAATGGACACATACAATGTTTTTAGGCGTTTTGGTCCCTCACATTTGTGCCACTGTCTCTCAAAATACAGAAGCTCACTGTATAACCACTGCTAAAATGCACTAAAACATCTCTTTATGACCATTTGGTATTCACGCGAAGTAGTTGCGGTCTCTTAAAATATCTTATCGCACACCAAGGTCCAACTTCAAAAAACCTGGACGCAGAAGTAGCATATGCATGTAATTATGATATCAACCCTGTAGGTCTTGTAACCACAGCGCCAAGTTGAGTATGGCTTGAATGGGGTTTTATAATTCGCCCTTAGATGTTCCAACGGTACGTTAAACGCTACTTACTCTTCACGCTAAGGGAATTTCCATGTCTTGTTGTAGTAAAAACCAAATTGTAAGGTCTTCTCGTTATATAAAACATTTGCATTAGTCGGGCCCCAGCATACTGTTGTTATGTCAACATAAATCATCCACAATAATTTTTACACAATTTACTCGGAAACGATTTTGTTAATGAGTCTAAGGAGACTGTGACGTACGTTTTAAATTCAGCAGAATTGACACTCGACTGTGAGCAGCTCAACGCTGAGAGATTTCGGTCATTTGTCCTGTAACAGTATTAAAACTCGCCATAACATTATTCGCTAGTCTACATTTTCGGACATTATCACTGAATTGACTTTTTTTCGATATTTCAAACACATTTCGGTCTATGACCGAGAAAAGTGCTCACTATTTTTACATAGAATCTTACGTTTGTTCATGGAGCAACAAACAGCGCAACTGTGAGAAACGTAAATCCCTGAATGTTGAACCATTTCTCCCGTTTGCCAGATTTCAGCTACGTTGGTTTGGCCACGTGACCAGATTATTCCAGGAAAGGTCGCCGAGGCCGGTCCTTGCTGGCTACACCTAAGCGAAAGTGTCCCAGAGTTTGAACGCGGACCAGGTAGCTTGATTACATCACCAGGGTTCCTACGTAATTTTTAAAATAAATTTCCAGACTTCTCAAGACCTTTCCAGACATTTTCCAGACCTAACATTTCCGTATGACCTACCCAATGTCAAGTACAGGCACTATAATATTTAACACGATATAAATAAAATAATATTAATCTTGAATAAGATGTTATGAAAATGTATGTCAAACGATCAAGTCCGGAAAAAAATTTTTTTCCAGACTGGAAAATGAGAAATTTTTTCCATATTTTTCAAGACCGCGTAGGACCCCTGCATTTGCATCTCGGACCTTGCTTGTTCCTGTCTTGGTATGGAGCCAGCAGAACTATCTGAAATTGCTGAAAACACTGAGTCAGGGTTTCTACGCAATTTTGAAAGTAAATTTCCAGATTCTTTCCAGACCTGACATTTCCGTATGACCTTCTCAGGTCAAATGCAAACACTGCAACATTTAACACGATATAAGCACAATTATATCAATCTTGAATAAAATATTTTGAAAATGTATGTCAAAAGATATCAAGTCTGGAAAATTTTTTTCTTTTCCATACTAATAGACTAAAAACTTTTTTCAGGTTTTTCCAGACTGGAAAATGACCAAAGTTTTTTCCATACTTTTCAAGACTGCGTAGGAACACTGCTGAGTTCTTTCGAGCCCTCCTAGGCCTTCTGCCCACGCGACCTTCCCCTGACAAAAAAATTTAGAAATCCAACAACCACTGACTATAGTAAAATTTCATCGTTGACGTGCTTAAATTCAGGTTGACTACGAAAGCAAAAACGTTTCGATTTTTATCGAGCTTAACTTCTTGTTCAGGTAAATTTTTTACCAACGTAAAAAGAATGTTCTAAACATCGTTTAAATACGTGTCGGGCAACTCACAAGCAGAAACAACCAAACAATCAGCAGGAAGCAAACGCCCGGCGTAACTGTTGCCAACACATCTGTCGCTGGTTGTGAGCAAGCACTGGCAGCACGAGCTGAAACATTTATGGCTGAGCGAGTATCACGGCCACAAACCTTATCAACTCGGTTGCAAATGCTTTATTTCTTCTTTTTAGTGAATCTAACGGCATAGCCACAGATAGAATCCTGCGTATCCTAAGCATTGCAACCGCTTACATTTTGCGCTCAGGCACTCAGAACAAGATCAGAAAAGCACAACCATAACTTCATCTCAGAATCTCTTTTTACACCGTTCACAAATCGCGTGGGTGGCGGTCTATAAAAAAAGACAGACAGTTGTTTTCAGGCCACCATGTCGGAGCTGGCAGTATGCGTGATGGCTCTGCGTCCTGCACCACGAAAGCTGCCAACTCAGACACGGAAACCTCCAAAATATATTGAGGTATGCCCGACCTTCATCGCAGGCGGTAACCGCTATGGCGGAATTCATCCTTACAAGCCGTTGCAAGAACGACTCATGCAAAAACAAATGAAAGCACATTGAACACCAAACGTTCATGTAGATTCAAAATTACCGACCGAAGAGTAATTTTCTTCCCTAAGATCCAGCAACTTAGTGGAAAGAACTGGTACCTACGGCTTGGTGGTAGCGGAGTGCACGAGTCCGCTGACAGCTCATATCACATTGAGTGAAAAACAAAGTTGTTCGCACCGCATGATCTCCTGGAAAGCAAACACTCCAGAAAGGTCCCAATACAAACCAACTATCTTAGGATCCCACATCACACGAGTCACATTTCAAAAAAGAGACTGTTCAGTTTGTATGACGATTTGTGGCTAAAGAGGAAAAGAGGCAAAAGATTTTATGACGTCACAAAATAAATACTTTTTCGACCACAAAATAACTGTTTGCCTAAAATTGCAAATGCTTGTTTAATTTTGTTTCAGGAATGTCTTGGACTACACGAAGTTCAATACCAGATCAAGCTCGTGACTAGATGAACGTTATGTACCTTAGTTTGGCAGTTAGCAAGTTTCTTCCATTCTGCATGCATTTGCGCCCGCAAATCAGAGGATTTGGTATTTTTAAGTGCTGCATCGGATTCATATTGCTGCCACAGTAAACAAAATGAAAACGAGAGAATGCTAACCGCGTGATGTCTTTAAAAATGATTTTACATCACAACCAAAGTTGGTTAGTTCAAAAAACTCTGAACTGTAGAGCAGTGTTTCCCAACCCGATTCTGCGGAAGGCTCGAGGTCAGTCTGCAAGCACATTGACTATTGCTAACAATTTGATTTTATGCCCTCAAACATCAGTAAGTTACAAACTTTACACAAGGGAAGGTTTCAATCATCATACATCGTTTGTTGGGCATACTCTGGCTTGCTTCGTAATAATGTATTTAACTCCGTAATAATGTATTTAACCCAAGAATATGATGCAAATGAAATTTCGTTTGCTTGTGTTTTTCTTTTTGTGAATTATGTGCTTTGCACAGTTGTTGTTTTTGCGTTGCGATTGCTTATGTATTTATGCATTGTCTCTGTTTTAACAAATTTTAGGGCGCCTCGACTAGATAACTTCAGGGTTGTTTCGGCGCCCCAGTTGCGAGTACACATTAGCAATGCTATGCTTTTGCATTGCTATATTGTATCGTAACCAATGAACTTCTTCTAACACGCGTGATAAATTTCACCTTTCCACATTTAATCTAAACTTTGTGATACATTGCAATCAGGAATGAAGTGTAAACTTGTTATGTAAACTATGGTTAGTTTTTACCTCTTAGTTTATCATGGCCAAACGAAAGCAGGCGTTTGCATATAACGACAACTACTTCAAATTGAATCTACTTTAGTCGAGGTAAACGGTCACATTGCGTGTTGTGCATAGTCTTAAGCTCACAGCTCGCTGAGGAAGCTAAACTACATCGGCATCTTGTGTCAAAACATTGATAAAAACTTATAAGTTTTTTCAAAGAGAGGAGCATCAGGCAAATCGAAGACGTTTTAATCGTCCAAGTACTTGAGGAGGAGCAGCTTACTCCTCTAGTAACGCAGTACGGTAGAAATTAATGAAGAGGTAGAAATTGATTTGCGTTGTATTCGCTAAATCTTTCTTGAGCACCTCACTACATTTCTCTCCGAGTTGCTTAGATACACCCTTCTCACAATTGCATCAAAATATTTAACTGCGTGCGAAGCCTTTTGAGGTACCAGAGCTACATGTTCAGTGTGAAATGGATTGCATGACTGAACAGTAGTTGGTTGAGCTGCAAAGTCGACAGGTGTCTAAACAAGACTAAAAAGGTTTCTCCGACTCAAATTTTGGCGAATGCGACGAACTCTCTCTGATCTGTGTCGGCATGTGACGAAAGCTCTTTTCCCTTTTCTAGTACCTTTGTGAAGTTGGTTTGTCAACACTACCTACGCTTAAAGCCAGGTACCGAAACCAATTTTAGTCAGAAGGCGACATCAGCTGTGCGCTGACGACGATATACGCTAAACAAACTCAGAGACAAGGTTCTCACTGAAATGTGTCAATGTTGGCGATAAATAAGCAAGGTTTGCAAAAATTAGTGTTTGTATTATTCTTGTAGTCTACCTTGAGATATTTATGTTGTTAATTTGGCCGCGAAGATTTCTACTGGTCCGAAAACAGGCCGTGGGTTGAAAAGGTTGGGAAACACTGCTGCAGAATTACCTACCTGTCCGGTAATTCTGAACGAGATTTGCGTTGTAAGTTTTAAGCTGCAGCAGTTTCCGTCAAAATCGTAATTGCGTTTTGGCGTGCATATTCATAGTTCAGCACCACCAAATCACAATATTGCTTGTAGGCACTGGCCACAGAAACTTTCGTTTCCGAATGTTATCACGCACACACATGATAATTTGTGGTGGATTACACACAAGTAAGAACAAAATCAACCGTCATTACATGTGATGTCTGTAAGTTTATCTCTTTTGGACCGATTCACTATAACATGCTTGTGTCTTAATGGTTGAATCGCAATGGATTGAAATGCTTCCAAAGAACTGGAAAAAGTTTTGTGTTTTACTGAATCTGTAAATCTGATATTTTTTCACTAACATACACCTAACACTGGCACAAAAACTTTACTACTCTCCTCACTGCAGTTATGACGTTTACTCAAAAACTCCATTTATACCCTAGTGCCGACTGACAAGACGCGCATACCTTAACAAAATGGCCGAATGGCGAGCTCACATCAAAATTGCCAAATCGGGAGCCCACAATCAATACGCACTGTCGCCAACAGCACAGGTGTTAATGTGGCTGCGATTCAGTAACGAAACACCGATGTATGTCCTTGAAATATGTAGGTTTAATTTCCAACATACCTTCCTGCAGCTACAAACGTTGAGGTTAATCAAGTCTTATAAGAAACCACATATTTTTCCTAAAACATGCACTAACTGTTTTTATATCATTCTTGACCCCTTTTAACGTCGCGGTTGTCCACAGTATCACGATCACAACCCAGTTGAATTGGCCTAGAAGCGCCGAACGCTACAGTGTTAATGACCAGCAACGATCGTTTCAGGCATAACTTTTTTCAACTGTCCCCTTCTTGCTAGTATTCATGAGAAGATAACATGAAGTTACAGCATTGAAGCAAACTGATAAGCGTTGGAGTATCGCGCAAGGCGGGTAAACCCTCCCCACAGAGATATGCGTGCGGGTGCGGGGCGGGCACGGGATAAAAAAATTCTGTGCAGGTTACTGAATGTTGACCCAATGTATGTGAAAGTGACGAAATGAAACACTGAATAAATTACCGCTAGCGATGAAACGTTGCATGAGTTTTTAGTAGTTTTTCGTGACAGATGCAGAATTGGGACGGAAACAGTGAGGGGCTGGTGCGGATTGGGAGGGCCTGCGGGGCGGGAAGATTTTTCAAATTCCTGCAGGTGCGGGGCGAGTTTAAAATTTGCGGTTGCGGGAGCGGACAAAAAATTTCAACTCGCGCAGTCTAATCAGCGTCAATGGTGCGATCAAACCTCATGAACAAAAACTTTTCTTCTCTTATCAATGCTCGCGCAGTTGGTGTGTACGATCCACTAATGCATAATCTGAAGAGCTTGAATGAAGGGTTTTACTGAAGATTTGCCAGCCAAAATATCTACACCTCATACCAGTGGATCAACTTTTTACAAAATACCTGATGGACAATTTTTCCATTGCTGACTAAAACTGCAAACACAAGAACTTACAAATGGTTGTTTTACATAATCTATTTTACAGCAAAGGATACAATTTTCAGGAACGTTTTATCAAGGATTTATGGAACTCCCTGTGGAAATTCCAGGTTGACTAGAAAGTCCAGGTGGACCACCGGTGGCAATTCTTCGCCCGCTTAAAGCTGAAGCACGGCAGTTGACACTGTAGGACAGGGGTCACCAATCTTTTTGAAACTGAGAGCTACTTCTTGGTACAGATTCATGCGAAGGGCTACCAGTGTAATACACACACTTCTGAAGTAAAAAATTGCTCAATTTGTCTTCAATTATGCTATCATTAATAAAAATGAAAGATATTCACCGATTTGAATCATGTTTACCCTATTGTCAGAACAGGCCCGCGGGCGACCTGGCGCCCGCGGGCACAATGTTGGTGAACCCTGCTGTAGGACATTCGGCACGCTCGCCACTGTAAAAGAACCGCCTTGACCGCAAACGAAACACGTACCCCAGTCCAATGGGAAGATAGCTGGTTTTACTCAGTGTCGCACAGAAACTGACAACTCCTTTACTGAGGTGCGGTGTCAGCGATTTTCTTGCGCGCATAGCACTTGACCATAAAGCAACGGAACGGCAAATTATCGCAGGAAAGCAAGATATCTTATCAATGCCTATGCAGCTGATTGAAAACCCGCGCTGATCGATCACCACGAACCTACGAAGAATTTGTGCAGCCATCGACTTCCTCGTCGACCGGGCTCTCACAAATGCAACTTCAATAATTCCAAGAACAGTACCAAAAAATCGCTGTTTTACATTTAAAAAACCCTCTATCTGTGGTGGTGCAGCATAAAATCGGAGCGCCATGACAAGCGTGAAAAATAGAACCAAACATGATTTGCAAAATAAACTGCAATTAATTCATTTTACAAATTTTCTAACTTTTCCGAAAATCCCAAAAAAATCCTTAAAAGGGTCAAAAGTTCCAACATAGGGACAAAATTCCTCAAACAGAGAGCACTGCTTGTCGTGCAATTCGCAACTTGTTCTTTACGACGACACGCACAGCGTTTTTCTCTGTCATCTCACGTCAGAGGTACTCTATGTGGAAGTGACGCGTATTTCGACGAGTTTCAGTTCACTTGGCGCAGTTAACTCAATTCTTACTGCGACAGATAAATGCCAAACAACGTGGCAACACAAAACCCCGAGTTGTTCAGCTGAACGGCACTCGACAGTTCAGTTTGTCTTCTCTGACATGTCAGTTTGGGGAGATGAAAAGAGAATTGTGCAAAACGTTGACGCACGCATTGAAGTTCGACCTTCTTATTTTTTGACGCCTGTAATTAAGAAGTGTAAATCCAGGTACACGAAAAATTACCCAAGCAACCGCGGACGTTTTCCAGCAGTTTGTCGCAAACGCGGAAAGATCTGTGTCAGGTCTACACCTGGTCATATGTGTCGGGCCTACACTTGTGCGAACGGTTCTCCCAGATGTCTAGCGGAGACTTTCAAAGCTTTAGTCCGGTGGCGAGAAGTGTAGGAAGAATGAAGTTGCCGTTGTCTAATTGCCCCAGGGTGTCATCGTTTCTTGTTAACGGTAACATACGGTATATAGAAACACTTTGACACGTATCTGTATCAACCAATTATCCAATACCTAACTATATTAGCACGGAGTGATATTCATCAGACAAAGTTCATAGTAACCGCCGTTGTTAATTACACGTAAAGTTTCAAAACGCTGTGACTACTGGCACATTAATCCCAGTGACTGTGTTGAAATATTGCAAACTTAACAAAATGAAGACTCAGAGTAAAAATTAATCCTTGAAAGGCAGCTGACTCATTCGTTCTTCCTGATTTTGTGTTGCTTTCTCTTAAAAAAGCATTTTCGAGCGTACGAGACCAGCAATGCGAATGTTTCTCTTATAATTACGAGTACTCCACTTTCCTGGAAGTAGGCGCCTGAGCAAGCTTCGGAAATAAGCGGTTGGTGTGTGAATTGCCTAAGAAATAAAATTTGGTGCTTGGCTTCCCAAATGCTGCAAGTACAGTACAATGATTGTTTTATTTCCTCGGATAAAAGATATCGAAAAATTATGAAAAACTCTGAAACAATTTGATATAGACGCATTTTGTGTAGGGAGTGACAGGCGGTTTTAGGATGCAGCTATGCGCAGCGACGCAGCAAGACAATCTTATCAGTTAATGATGTTTTGCGGAAAGTAGATAAAACTATCTAACCGTCTGGAGTTCTTTCCTGGCTAGTACGTCAGATACGATATAATATATTTATCTCTAAACCCATCAAAACTTACTAACGTCGGTTAGAAGACAAAAACAAGTTCGCTTTGCATAATAAAATATACCAGCCTATCCGAGGTGATTTTATCCTGAGAACAATAAACCAACAACTTCTCTCTGACAAAAACTTGCCAACTCCTATTTCCATTCGCTTATTTATTACATGGCACAAATATTGGGAGGAACGCTTCGTCCCGAAAACGTGGGTTTTCTTAGCCACACCAGAGCAGATGCCATCAAATTTAGAAGCATGTGAAGCTTGTTTTGTTGCATATAACAAAGCGTCTACATTTTACCGAAGCAGTATTGCCTTCCAATGGCATAACCCAGTGGATTTCGACAGTGGGTCAAATTAAGCGTAATGGTGAGATAAATGCAGAGTGACAGTCCCCACAGCGAAAATGTTTTACGCAGCTATACAGCATAGCTTACTTAGCATCACTGATTAGCTCGTTTTGGTAAAAATCCTTCCGCAAACCAACCCTTTCTTTTTAGTCCAACAACCTGCGATGTCACGTCAAACTGTATGTCAATAAAAACAAGACACCGGCGGCGGCCTTTTTGCATTGCTACATTTATGGTTCAATCGCACTCTACCTTTCCGTTTTATTCGTAATGATATTCGTGTCTAGTACATCCCCGAAACATCGGAAAGCTGCTTCTAGTTCTCGAGTTGTCGTCTGAAAAAGTACACACAATGCGAAAACAAATACGGAAAAAGGTCTAACGCACAAAACTTTAGTTACAACATAGTAAACTAACCACTAAACATCATCATGACCACGTTACAATAGAATTTACGTTGCTACAAGGTATTCGCGGCATGAGGTACCACAGTTGATGCGACTGATTTCCTCTGGACTGTGTGGTTCAAAAGTTTGTAAAAGCGTGCGCTGAGTTCCCCGAAACCGAGAAGCTTTTCCAGGCTGATTACGTAGATTCGACTTGACCAGTTTATCATCACGACATGCGCTCTTAAATTTTTCACACACAAAAGCAATCATATACAGTCAGCGGAAAAGAAATATAATAATTTCAGTAATACTGGCAGTTTTAACGATCTGGAAATGTAAGGGCAATAGCTGCTAATGACATCACAAAAATGGCAAAAACGTTGAAATTGAAAGGATTGTTACTTCGGCTTTCGACTTAATCAGTGAAGTGTTACTGTCAACATTGCAGGAACCGTCTTACTTTTTCCCTTTAAAATGTGTAGAAAGCCTCATTTGGAGGAATGATAAACGAGCTCAAATTGTTGCATAACAACAAAAAAGGATATTTCAGAGCGTAGAGTAGTGAAAGTAGTAAGACAGCTGTTCATGATGCTTTGAAGAATTTTGAAAATTGGGTCACTCTCCCAGCAAGATCCCGAAAAACGAGCCAAAGTGATGATCTTGATTAAGAGAATTGCAGTGCGATCGCCAATCAGTAACCCGAAAAAGATTCGCTATGCTAATGCAGGAGTCCGCAAATATTTTTGGACCGTAAAAAATAATTCTAAATTCTCCTGACCCAACATTTTGTGAGCGTATAATTTTGTGGAAAATGCTTCATAATTAAATATCCATTTTAAGACTACTGTTCACAGTAGCAAACTTTTAGCACAAAATTGTATGAAACTTAGGACATAAAAGAGGAATTGATTGCATTTATTCTGTCTAACTAAGACTGGCAAATATCAAATGCAAATTTGGATTATTTCCCTGCCCAAATTTGGGTCGCCACCCACATCTGCGGACCCCTGTGCTAATGCAATGTTTACAAACGGTACTGTCGTTCATGGAAGAACCATACACAGTACAGGCTAAGTGAAGAGTTTAGTCTAAAATCTTGCAAACCTGCTCGGAAACCAAAACTAACTGAAGCAATGAAGTCAAGCGGTTTGGCTTTTGCTAGGAAGTACACCCGTTGGATCAACGATTAATAAAGGTTAAATTGCTTTTCTCACATGAATCAAGTGTTAAATTTTGTGGCAAGACAGCGCAATTCTTACAGGTCAAGAGGCAGACAATTTGACGGCCGCTACACAGTTGCATCAGTGAAACACCTCCCACCTTAATGGTTGGGGGTGCAATGTCATCAAGAGGAACAACTGGTTCATATTTCCTACCCAAAGGATTAACGATGAACGACTCCAGATAACTTGAAACTTTTAAAGTTAGGAAATCACGAGCATGATACATTCGTGCACGACTTCGCTTCATGTCACAGGTCCAAGATGCTTAATTATTTTTACATACAGGCACGCAGCTAGAAATTTTGATGGTGGGGGCAAACAACAAAGTCTCACTATTTGAATATTTAATCCCCCTTGTTTTTGGAGCAACATTCATACAACATGCATTTTTCTGACATTTTTTTCGTGAATAATTATGTTCAGATTTAAGCCGACATATAGAAAGTCCATTTTCATTGAATTGACAAGTTTTAAGTTTGTTTTACTAAAGTTCTAAGGTTCTACTCTGGATGAAAACCACCATTTGCTCGTAAAACGTTCTTGCAAAAGTGCTTGTGAACGACTTGCGTTCGAAAGTAGGCCTTCTGCAAAATTTGCGGGTGCATGTAAGACGTGGATCTTGTCCAAATCTTGAGCGACCAGTTGAAATTTGTAGCTGATAATGTGTAAAGGCTAGAGTTCCTCACCGCGTTTAAAAGATGTTGTTTGGAATTTTATGTCAGTGAAGGCTATGAAATGCGACTGTTTTCGAATTTTTGTACGCTACTGGCACTAAGCTTGCATCCCAAAAACGATTAGGTATTTTACCTACCTTTTAAACTCAATAATATAATTTACAAATATGACAAAATCGATATTGCAAAATGGGGAAGTTGCACATGTCCTCTAAACAAACTTGCTTATGTTTGACCCGCTCAGTCTAAACGTGTGAAAATGGTTGTGTTTTTGCGAAAACGAAGCCACAAACGATTATTAGCTTATCTTTGCACTAGTTAAGAAATACTTGTCGCCGTAGCATAACAAAATGGTTAGTTAGATGATCGAGGGCAGTGGTTCCAAAAGTATTGTTCGAAACCTCGAAATCCAAACAAAGGCTGCAAGGGGTCCAAAATACGTCGCGCCAAGGCGATCAGGCTTGGATTGTATATGTTCAATGTTACCACTGCTTGTCTTTGTCTGTCTGTAGTGCAGGCACTTGAATAAAGAGTAGATTGCTGACATTTATATTTAAAATGAGCGTAGACAGCTTACTGCTAAAAACCATCCGAACAACAATCATTTTTTACGGAGTTGAGGCTTGGGTCGCGAGGTGTTCAAACTCAGAAATTGGTCGTGCTCAAGAAAAGTTTGGAACAGCTGATCTAGCCATTTTAACGTAAGCTGCTGAAGCTTTTCTTTGATCCATTACTGTTTAAATAACAAAATATAATTTACTCCGTAAAAATTCTATTTAGTTTCGGGTAGTCACATGTGCTTTGGATTGCAAGCTATCTGTAAGTAATGGCGGTAGCAACAATGCTCCCAGCGCTTATAAAAAGAGCATCTTCCTACTAACTTCAGATCTTGCTGCTAACTCTTCCCGTTGGGATAAGGTGGCGATTTAACATCAAATGAAAGTTGTAGCTCTATTATGTACAGGTCGGACTCTGATTACTTGACAAAACTGTTTTTTTTTTACTTGCTAAGTAATAATGTGAAATCATTGACGAAAACGTGTGATTATGATTGAACAGTCACAGTACATGTTTAATCATCACAAATAAATATCTAGAATGAATGCTGTTGTTGCTCAACAGTGTGTATGGCCTGATTGCTCAATAAAAAAAACTTAGAGACTGGATTGCTTCTTAACTAAAGTTTGAGCTTCAAGGCATACACAACGTTTATCACCGCCATATCCACGCATTTAGTTTTAAAACTATACAGAAACATAAATCTATGGTGTGCATTTAAAGCTATGGCTGATGCTGCAATCAAGGGTAAAATATACAGTATTTTTAGAATGCCAGAGTTATCAGAGATGAATTTTTGTGATGGTCTTGAAATGAAGTTTACATCACCATTAGGTGGGATACAGCAAGCTGGTGTGCAAGCAACAGCTGTGAAAAGCGTTATTCCTCGTTTTACTTTCGGTTAGTGTTTAGAAACGCTTAAGATACAAGTTTGTATTTCATTGTCACCAACTTCCACACGGAGTTCATACCACAGTTACAGGTCAGCCATAATATGAATTCTCCAGCGTTTACACTATACACTACGTTTGCTTCAAGTAAACCTTACTGCTTTGTACAGATTTGACTAAAAGCTGAAGTAGGATAAGGTTCCTCAAGCAGTTTCGTTATTTGCACTGAAGTATTTGTGGCTTACACATCAAATACTTGACCTGAAAAATTTTGGTGCAACTTTCGGAATCGGGGGGAATTGCCCCCATGGCTACGCGCCTGCTTACATAAAAGCAAGGTCCTGGTCTAGACGGGACCAGTCGGAATCCCAAACCAATTAAAAGGTCATGGACTAAACTAAAGGACGAAGTTGCAAATATGAATTCTGCAAGCGCCAAAACTCTGGAAGATGGCATCAAGAAAGTTGGGATTAAAGTGATCAGTGCAGGATTTTGCAAAGAAATTATGAAGCATGCACGGCATTCACTGGCAGTCACCAAAAGTAATGGTGGACGTACAAACTATAGAAATTATTCAGTCGCAACTAGTTAGGATAAAATTTTGAAGGACTTTAACTGCCTAACTTCTTCACTTGTTTGGTTTCCTTGAAATTTACAAGTGGACTTATTTTTTGCCCCTGACCGCATGTCTACTGGAAATTTTTATCGTACTCGCAATCACTGAAATCTACAACCGAACGATTTTCGCATGAAAGCATGTCGTGAAATCAAACTACAGCAGTAGCACCCAGCTGGTTTCCAATTTGTTAATTTAACAAGTTTGAGAAGTGTTAAAACTACACTGCCAATCATGTTCTCTTTTTTCGTCAGGGTTGCATATTTAATGTAGTGTGAACATCGTACAGTCTTCAGACATGTATTCGGCTCTAACTGCCAAAAAAACGTCGAGAAACGTCAGCGCAAATAGCTTGCCTGAGCAATCTAGATTCTAGAAGAAACAGCTGTTCCCATAACGGGCGCAATTTATCCGGGCGTCCGTTACAACAAACCAACATTTAAGCAGGCATCACAAATTTTTAGCGGCTGAAAAGGCTGGATCTGTTGTCTTACTTTGTAAGGTAGCAGTTTTAATCTAGTCCAGGACCTTGCTTTTATGTAAGCAGGCGCGCAGCCATGGGGGAAATTTTAATCGTGCGAACATCAACTGTAAAACAGACGAAAGGTTTGACTTCAGCCACCATACCTTAACCCAAATGACGACACCACACGGCTATACCATATCGTCGCCAACTTTTCACCGAGTCGTTATAGTACAAACCAGCAATCGCTGAAAACACAGATGCTTAAAGTGTTTACTATACTTGAGGATCTCATGCACCAGGGAAGGACAGATTAAGCGCTTGCAGTTGAAGTGCCAATCAGCAAAATGATAAATCGCTGCAACACTATGCAACAGCCCAGCAATGGCCGTTGTGACATTTAGTGAAATCTTATATATAATTGTTAAAACACGGCCACGCCAAGTTGTTGGAGAAAATAACACGCCTGGCCTACATACGGCAAAGGGCGAAACGTGTTTGCAACCGCTGTTTTCATTACGAGATTAATTCAATTACTCCAATCCAAATACAACGGCGGTAGTCGATTCCAACTTCAAATGCAAAACGCCGAACAGCACATTTACCGGCAGGACACAGAAAAACCTGCTGTCGCATGTTTGCAAGAAACGGAAACAAGCGACCGTTCCAGTTCTGCTAAAGCAATCACTTAAACGTGCTGTTGCACTGATTTGACTTCGTCGGCTTTAGCAGAACAGGGGGACGAATAACAGCAAGGCGTGGATTGCTGTAGTTCTTTCAAGTCAAAACAAGCAAACTCTTGTACCTAAGTCTTTTGGGCACACAGGCAGTGGCAAGGCTATACTGGCTCACTTGCTTTACATTATCTTCTATAATTGAAAAGTCTTACTTGTCTGTCAAACCCCGCGACAAAAATTCTGTTCACAATGTAGTTATTGACACCTTCCAAAGGCTCAGAAACAGTCTGCCGATTCACTTCAGTCATAATCGATTTGGAGGCTCTTCCAACAACAATCATTCGCTCCATCTTCATAGCACTGCGTTAAACAATGACTAAGGTCAAGCACGACACCATAAAAAACACTGCATAAAAATAAAAAATTGATGCTACGGGTCTTAACTCGAGTTCGCCGTTCAATGCTTAAATCGTCGATGGAAAGCATGCGGAATTTTCTGTTTTTCATACTAAACAGGCCCATGTAAGCTAAACTGGCGATACACAAATTGAGAGTGTCTGTTTGTACACGCATAGATCTTCGTTTCGTTTATATTTTCCTAGATTCTTGGAAAGAGAACTAAGCAAAGCATTAGCGGACAAAAGCGATAAGCAGCTTAGTAAAAGAAACACAAATACTGTAGGAAGTAATTATGCTTTCAACAAAAACAACTCATTAGGAACATCTAAACAGCGCGACTAGAAAGTGCTTAAAGAGGCGCGATTGTGTCGCATTCATGTAAATTGCCAGGTTATTTGGTTCGAAAAATTAACCACCAACAATTGGGATTTCAATCGTATTTCAATGTTAGGTGTTTACGCTACTGTAAAATTTGCAAAAAAGATAAACCGCAAAAGAGACTTCTCTTCGCATTTCTTTCAGGGTTGAAACTCGGGAAGACTGTCTTTCCAACGCAGAGCTGGGGAACCTGCGGCCCGCGTGAACATTTCATATAGCCCGCAGCAGAATTTTCGTTACCAAAGTTAGAGCACAACATCAGGTCAAACCAAGCTCCACGATAAGCAGGTACTTAGATAGTAATTCAAGATAAGTCACTCTGCCTCATACTCATAGTCAGATAAAGGTGGGATTTTAGGTTAAAATTCATTGATTTTACGGCCCGCCAGCGGTAATGCACAATTCATGCGGCCCATGATAGCAGGCCTAAATACTAAATAGGTTCCCCACCCTGTAACGTAATCAAATTAAGTCTTGAACATAATGCATTTAACACGTGCTGAAGTGCCAAAGGCATAACATTTGCATTAAGAATAGATTCGAATAATATTTCAGTTTAAATTAATCACCGCCCGTGGAAGGCGAAATTTACCTTCAGGGGGTAAATTTATGCCGGATTATATGAGTCCTCTCTAGACTTACATTTTAGATGGGTTATGAAAGTTCGTCGCCAAAAGCCTTCGCAAGGCACAATACCTCAATCTGTCACACATCACGAAAACAACGGGCCGAACAAACGGGAAAGCAATGAACATTTCCTTTGCTGTAGCAATTGCCAACCATTAAGGCATGGCAACAATTTCTGACAGCAACATATGTACTTCAAAGGGTACATGATTGTTTACTTGCGATATTAATCCGGACATTCCACTTCGCAAAGGAACAATACAGCCATTCCTGATTTCTGGCCATGAAATGCTGCACCTCGCGCCAGAACAGTTAACACCGAGCACGCTTTGCATTTGTTTGTTTCGTACAGCAGCTGCCTAACAACACAAGTGCATGAGTGCTGGCGATAAAGTGAAGCTACCCTACTTACAGGTAGTTCTCAAAAACAAACTAGCATTTAATTTGCCGTTTGCCGATCTTCGATACTAACACCAGAGTTCTGCAAGACCTGTTTTTGGCAGCACGATACATGAGGATATAAGCTCAAATTTGCTTCCAAGAAGAAAACATTACAGTTGTACGTCTCGCTTAGTACCGGAGAAACTTTTTTGCAAATGTTGTATCGGCACGTAGGCCTAGTGGTTGAACAAAACAACAGCCCGGGTACCACAGCACACTACCGAACAAGAGTAAATCCCGCAATGCCGCCCACCCGTAAGAATGGCGTGAAGTTTGAGCAACAAGTTAAATTTCCGCCAATGCTCGTCCAAGTTAAAGAAAAATTCGGAATATTAGTCAAGCAACCAACAGGCCAATATTTTTTCCGATAGATTTTTGGTAGGTGCTGTTTTCAAATCAAATGTAAAGATTCGGTTGCTTTTTCACTTTGGCTTGAAAGTACGAATTGCGAAGAAAATGCTTTCAAACGGAATAACGGGAGTTGGAAAATCAAGAAACAATTTCCAATTCAATACATACCATTACCGTATGACAAACGACTCCGCAACACCTTTACTCACCGTTTTCCGTCCAACACTTCACTTAGCCGCCGCCCGCGTGTATCCCGTACTTCACCACGGTGGAGGCCGTTGCTTGTTAAATACCCTTCGCTCTCTGATCTAACAAAAAAGGCACTTAGCGGTTTGCACTACAGCGCGATTTTTTTTCGCTGAGGCATTTCAGACACTTATCCTGTAATAGTATTAAAAATCGTCGTAACAATACTCAATACCCTACTATTTCGGACATTATGACCGAATTGACTTAATAATGTCGATCATTTCATAAAAAATTCGGTCTATTACCTAAAAAAAAACAGCCACGCCGACCCCGACCCAGTGAAAGAATGTTGCTTCAACGGAACAGAAGATTGGCGACATTTCAAGTTTAGTCAGGTGATTTGTCTTGAGAAAATGCAACATATTTGTTGTTGGATTAAAGCAGGTCATTCTACACTTCTTCAGCGTGACGGCCATTTTAGTGCACATAGTTTTTAATTAGGATCACTATAGTTTTGGTTTTAAATACGCAAAATATGCGACAAAACTGCAGAACAATGGTGATGATCATTTCACTGCATCCGAAATAAAACAAAATCTATGAAGTCGTCTGATATTCAAGAAGTGCAAAGTTGTTTGCCAGAATCAAAGTGAAGAGAAAAAATAGGGTGGTGGCTTTTCTGCCGTAGCACAATCGGAAATTCCAGCTTAATTTCCCACGTTTTGTAATACAAACGGCACTTTTTCGCGTTTCCCGGAACACGACATCAAAAACAAAAGCGAATAGCCGCCTCAGACTTTACATTGTTTGACCCCAAAATTGCTTACTGATACTTGGCAACTTCATTGTTAGCTTTACTGTTTGTGGGTTTTATTTAATTCTATTCATACTTCATGCAGAGTTGATGTTGCCTACTTTGTAGGCGAAATGTATACTCTGTAAGATCTTAGTGTCTGATTCTTTGCTAGGAAAGGACTTCTTTCGATAGGCAGTGCTTACTGATAGAAAAAAAAACGCTTCAACTCGCCAGAAGAATTCGCAGCCCACAGTGGCATCGTTTTGTTTCCCCTTCTACATGTTCACAGTCATTCCCAAAAATATCTCCACCTTTTTCCTGGGACAAAACATTTTAAAGCAACGTGATGCCTTTTATGCATTTCAGGAGGGTGTCATTTACTTTAAATTGCCAGGGGTGTGCTCAGAGTTCACGGTAATAATTTTCTTGCTTCTTTTAGGCACGGTCGTAAATTTTTGTTAGAACCTGAAATAGGATTGTTTGTGTGACAGCGAGTTTCACAAATATCACTGCCTTTCATTTATAAATGCACAATAAAAAGTTAACGGCTCATGTTGGGCTGTAACCAGTTGATACTTTTTTTGGGTGGGGGCGAAATGATGTAACTTGCTGTACCTAACAACTACATATATTTTTTAAATTTTCGTGGGGGCAATTGCCCGGTTGTCCCTCCTCTGGTTGCGGACCTGACTGCAGTTAAAAATACCAACAAGCAAGATTTATTGATCTTTCGCGTCATTGAGAATTTAATTATTGAAACTCCAAGTTAGATTCTTTCTATAGTACATATAGATTTTGTTATGAGGTCTACCTTGTATTTTGTAAATCTTCATTGGATTACATTAAGTTTAAAGACCACGAAACCTAACGGAAGAACAAACAAATCTCAATTGTGTGTATACCATGTGTGTACGCGTTGAGGAACTCTGCTAACTGATGCTGAGCGCTGGGATTTCACTCTTTTTTCATTAAGCAATCTAACTTGAAAATTGGAAAGTCTTCGGCAGGCTTTCGGTTAAAGTTACCCGTTGTATTTAGAAATATGTTTGCAAAGCCTGCTACAAATATGTGCTACCGCTTGCCACGTACCTAAACCCATCACCGTATTTAAGTTTTCACTTGAAGAAATTGTAGCATTTTCACAGTTTTAGTGTACGTTGTTACTTGATTTTGCGTCCACTATGAAATATGAACTGTAACATAGTACTGCAATCGGAAACTATAAAAGGAAGTTTCGCTATGCTCTTTGTATTCCCTTAGGAGAGTCACAGTGGTCTGGAGGCGCCTATACCTTCACCTACTCTGCGCCGTAAGCAACGCGACTTCTTTGCCGTGAATGCTGCATCGATGGCAGACCGATGCCGCTCTCCCTTGCATCCATCCACTACGAGGCTGTACAGGCCGAAGTACTGTTATTCAATTCTTCGGCATGACCATGATTCAAACCAGTGTTGAGGGGCTTATACCTCAAAACTACTCGTACATACAGTAATAATAACCTAAATCTAGTTTCTATACTTGCAGAAGAGGTGATGATGCCTACTTAGTAGGCGAAATCTACACTATGATAAGATTCTTATCTTATTCTTAGCTGTGGAAGGTTCGTTTCGATAGACTATACGTGGAACTGCTGCCCATCATAGAGTGCTACTTCAAACTTAGTAAATTTTTCCCATCGTCAACAGTGCCATTAGCAATCGCGTTCAACATTGTTATGTTCTGACTTAACAAAGGTCTCTGTATGTGCCACATACAGGCAAAAACACATTGCTTGCAGTACACCTTGAAAACTCATGTGTACTAAAATGGCCGTTTGTAGTTTTCAATGCAAATGACCACGTATGTACCAGAACTAGACTTGCACCTTGGGTATGTCTTTCCTTTTCAACTCTATTTTAAAGTTGTCCCTTGCAAAACGTGATACATTGGTGACCGGTATCCTCACACCTGAGTGAATTTGAGGCATTACTATGAAGCAGAATGAGCGAGAAAGGCTACATGTCTTAATAAGAGCAAAAACCAATCGGTATTTTAAGAGAGGCTGGCATGGTATTTTCAAAAATCGGGCCCACGGCAAGTGCCTTATTTGTCTCACCCAAAAAATCTACCACCCACTGACTTGAACCCAATTTACCAGCTTCAGTGACACGCGCTTTTCGGTCTATCTATCCTATACCACCAAGCCACTTGACCTTTTAGCTACAAAAAGGAAAAAAATAATGAAGTTGATTGTAGCTTGTACTCATGCAAATTTTCGGGTTCATTTTGAAAAGAGACCTGTAGCACAGAGTCTGAAAGTTCAATCAAATTCATAAATTTCGACTAAACTTGGCCTTGTAGCATTTTACATGTTGGTTATTTCACCTTCGATCCCGTGTAAGGTTTTGAGACAGATCACACTGTTGTTTTATAAAAACCAAACGAAGGTATTGTAGCGTTAAACGCTCTCCATCATTGAAATATTTGATTTTGCATTGCGTTCAATTGTATCTTTTTCATCACTAACAATGCAGGTTCTATGCTTTGCTTTTTGTGAATAGTTGCAAACTCTTTTGTATCCCAAGGAGATTAAATACGCTCAACATGCGCAATCCATGAAAACACATGGGTTACGCTGCGGACAATACTGAACATCGCAAAGATCAGTCATTAATTTTTTAAGTATGAAGTCACACGTTTTTTTTCTGCGGTTTCGTGTTTTTTTACGATTTTCGATTTTGGAACAAAACCACATTGTTGATGACAACAGAACACGTGCTCCATAGTAAAATAGGTGAAATATTCATAAAATGTACAGCTTACAGTGAAAGTTTTTGTCGGTGCTATGCAAGAAAACAGTTGATATAGAAAGCGTGCAGTTCTTTTCTGTATCGCCACCCACTTCAAAAAATTTCTGCGCAGAATTTATGCATTTTTCACGTGTGTTCTTCAGCATTACTTTTAAATTTCAAAAACTGTCCCGACCAAAGCATAATCGAAAAAATTACTGAGGTCAGAGTCCAGTGCCGTTCCTCGCAATGCTCTGGACAGCAGTTGACATTTTTAAAGAAAAAAGGAGTCGAAACCTGCTCTGTTGTTTGGTGTTAGGCTTTTTCTGCAATATTCTAAATGCTGGAATTGCGTTTAAGCTTTGCATTGCTACGCACAGTTTATGAGCATTGATCATGATAACAGCATTCAAAATCAGTGTCTTTCGCACAAAAGCAGATGTGGAACGAATGCATTTTGCAAGCATGTTTGTGTGCCATTTTACGTGATGGCTGAAATGTCAATACAAGCATGTCACGTTGCTTATTTTTTTATCAGTGTTATCCCCCTGTTCATTTGACCATGAGTGAAAGCTTGCATGTATATCTTCTGCCGGTGAAGTTACACCTTCATTTTTTGTTAGCAGGCATCGACAAAAACGACGGTTGTTCACAAAAGATTTTGTCGGTTTTCCAAATATTTTACAGCTCAAATTAAACGCGTGAACCTTCAATGCTGGCCGCAAATTTCTAGAAGTTCATCTCGGATTTTTTACCGTATTTCAACAAAGTAATTTTGTTGTTCATTTTTTTCAATGTCTTAAAATATGTCTTCAAAAAATATGAAAAAAATGTTGTTGGGACAATAAGAGACAAGCAATCAAGTCAAACCAGTACTTTATGTCTACACAAGCAATTTGAAACCACAACGATTACATTCGAAATTTGAAGTTCAAAACTTAGACACATGAATCAATGAAACGTTAGCATGCTAATCTCACTTTCGCTCAAAAGCATGTAGACCTCGACAGTTTCAAAACAGCATTGAGCTTAGCGCCCACCCTCTACAAATTGTAAATGGTGAAAGTCTAATTTCTTCATAAAGTAAAACATAGTTAAATGAGCAAAACATGTGGGATGTTTGTGGTTGAAATTGTTTTTCCAACAGTAAAATTCTATCGATGGCATAATAACCAACAATCAAATTGTATCATCTTCAGCATCTACCGAATCACATGAACAAGAAAGAGTAAAAGTGCGTTGGTCAACACTTTTGATAAAGTAGAAGTCATTAATACAATCTTGCTTGGAAAAGTTAAACGCTAAAAATCTGTTAGAAATGAAGAAAATGCGAATCTCATGGAAAGTTTGTTCATCAAAACAAGAACGGTATTTCAGCACATACTTGTGCATCATTGCGCAGACTATAAGAAGACATTTACAGGTCAACTTTGCATAGATTTTGCTTCTGGTTGCGTAACTGACGGGGGGCAGGGTGCGAGCCGCTACCCTGCCAGGCTAAACATAAAAGCTGGGCACCCTTTAGCTGATATTTTGATGTTTATTCTCTTGGTTTTCAGAAGTTTTTTTTTACGTTTTTCGGGGTGTTTTCGCTTTTTTTACCTAGTATAGACATCCGTGACATCCGCAATTACTATAATTTCTTAAACTTTTTTCTGAGTGTTGACTAGTGGCCGCCTACGGTGGCCAGTGGGCTTCTGTCAGCCAAGTTTTGCCACTATGGCTCAAGCCTTTAGTTACGCCACTGTGAGCTTCACATCGGCAGATTTCTTCTCACGTGATCTGTCCCTTATTTATCATACCAATCTCATTCGGGAGTTCCTGCGTAGCTTTATTTCATGTTTTTTGATCGTTCCATTTTCGATAAAAGTCCTGAACAAATTGAAAAGCGGCCGATACCTCGCCACTACCCACCTTTCACGGCTTTTCGTTTTCAGCACCAAGTGATATGAAAGGTGTTCAGTAAATCCTATTTTATTCTAGACATCACTTAGGCAAGCATTTGACGATTGTTTAGGCGTGTAATCGCTATGGCATTTAAGATGTTTTAAAGAAATTCCCTGTTTAGAATAATTTAAAATTATCGTTGAAAACTTACCACAAATGAATTTGTTCCACTAAATTCTCTCGGATATCTCTGAAACCGCAGCATACCATAATGCAAAAAAAAATCCAAGCAGCGGGCAGCGCAATTCTTCACAGTAATTGGTGATAAAAACGTGAAAATCAAGTACAATACGTCCACGGATATATAATCAAACACGCAAATCATACAATCACACAGACATACTCCTTTCTAGTACACTATGTAAGAAAAGACTGCATTGATACAAAATGCAGGTTTAAACTTCAAATTTTAGCGAAACCTTAAATATTTGTCTTATCCTGTACAGAGCAATTACATGGTGGTCGATGACCGATGGTGACCTGTGATGACCACAGCTCTTTGTGAAATATGGATCCTTGCCGGAAAACCAAATTAAACAATGATATCGACAAATATAAGCTAAATATTTTGCAGTAGTTAAATCATGTTCAAGTTCGTTTCACTTGATTCAGTTTGAATGAAAAGCATCCAACGATTTTGTCTTTCACCGGCACCGAACTAAGCACCACGGCTCGATCGTTACGTTGCAGATTTTAAAAAAGTAACAAGTTCACGTCATGCAGCGTCGTGCGGCAGCTTGTCTATTTAATTTTGTCCACTCCCTCCATACATCAAGCAAGCTGTGTAACAACGATCTTTCCAGTTACCTCGTGTTTTTAAAAAGATATTTCATCGAGTGTTCAACCATTGCGTGTGATGCAAAAAGTGTTTGCAGAAGTAGTTTTTGTTAATTATTCCACGCGTCTCATGAGTACCTCTCCCTTTAGTGCAGTGTTTTTCAACCGGGGTTTCGCGAGCGTGGCTGCCAGGGTTTCAAGCGAAACAGAAATAAAACATAGATGCGACATTTCCATCCATCTCCTTTATTACAAAAAGTAGGACAGACACTTAGATCATAGTGAAGGGTTCCATGAGCAGCGCAAACATTTGCCAGAAGGTTCCGCACTGCTTTAGTATTAAGTGATTAACTTTTCAGCCTGGAAGACTCGTTTTTTTTAAAGCAAACAACCATTCTAAGAACCGGACCTTATTTCAGAATCATGTGATCAACGTTTGCATCCCGACCATCTCTTAAAACAAACTGGCCTGCTTGGAGGTAGCCTGCTCATCTACGATTTGCAACTGCGTGTAGCGCAACGCGATAAACGTCTGTAGGCTTGCAATTTTCATCATTTTTAAAGCAGCCCGCTCTTGCACCGAAAGGCTCGCCATGTTGCACAGCGCGATTAACCTCTGTAGGCTAGTTAAAGTCATCATTTTTAAAGCAGCCTGCCCTGGCATCGAACGGCCCGCCCTGTTGTGCAGCCCACCGAAAACTCATGTTTTTAATTGGAAACACAGGCCTCAACCTCGCCGGTCCTCCGTTTGGTGTTATGCTAAATATATTACAAAAATTTTTACATTGTTAAAAAAGTTTGAAGTCACCAAATCTTCCGTCGTGATTTGCTTTGGTCCTATTACACCTAAAAGTGCAAGCTGCCACACCCTAATGAAAACTGAAACGTTTACATAAACATTCACTCAAATTTGTTGTCAGTGATTTGCCTATGCAAAGGCACGAAACATCCTCTTAAATCAGCGTTTATTACACAATTTTGGGCCACAGACCCCCAGTGCATGCTAACAAAAGTTACAGATCCTCAAGAAGAAACGTTACAGTAACTATTCGAAATCAGTTAAGCGTAGCAGTAATCCAAATGTCGTCTGCAAAGCTTTTTAACCCTTTAAATCGCAATTACTGGCTCCTTAAGTCACGTTCATTAACCCTTAACCCCTTAGGAGCAGGGGCGGAACCAAGGGGGCGATCGCCCCCCTAAAACCTACGAAAGTAAGTTTTTTCACCATTATTTTCTACAATTCGGAAAACAGCATTCGCGGCGTAAGGCCATTTTGCCGTTAATTTTTTAGTCACAGCAGTGTTGTGAAGTATACTTCATCTCTCTTACAGTAGTGGACCGGTAATGAGACTTGACTGCCAAATATTACTGAAATCGCCCTTCCCCCTAAACTTTCTGGCTGGATCCGCCCCTGCTTAGGATTTCAATGACTCAAATGGTTAAGAACCCCTGCCTTAAAACCATAAGATTTTGAGATGAAAAGCATTTCATGGCTGCAAAAAGTTTTCCGTACATACGCGGGTCCCGGATACTAAGCTACTCGACCAATTTATTTTATTGTTAAGCAGTGGTTCTCAACCTTTTTTGGCCCAACTTTTACAAAACATATCTGATGGACCACTTTGCTATGCTGACTAAAACTACACACACAAGAACCTAAAAAATAGTCTCATATAATTTATTGTACAGTAAAGCTTACAATTTTCAGGAACGTTTTATCAAGGATTTATGGAACCCTCTGCGGACCAGTAGAAATTTCAGGTAGACCACCGGTGGTCCACCTGGACCACGTTGAAATTCACTGTTGTTAAGTCATCAAACAGCGTCTGGGAACTAAGTCTCACATCGTCCAGGTGTATCACTCAAACACACAGTTGGCCAAAATTTCAAACTTGGACAAAGCCGCGGGCCAAGCTTGGTATTTATTGAAAAATCTTCCTCCAGGCATAAAAATAAACCAGCAACACAGCTTTCTGGATCTTGAAGTTTTTTAGTATAAATATGCTATAGAATACCGGCTGACCGCAGGACTAGTAATAATTTTGTATTCCTTCGCGGGGACCAGAGATTGACACTTAAACTCACGCGTATTTCTTAAGAGTTCAAGGTAAAGTTTGCCCGAAAGCAACTTTTTTTCGATCTAGGACAGTCCGGCGATGGTATTCGCAAATGTTTTCTATGAAAAAAGTCTTTTCGAAATGCTTCAAAGGTTACACTACAAAGGATGCTTACTTACTCAAAGTTCATAAACCCAAAACCGAAACCTAAACGTTAAAGCTAAACACAAAACTTTTTCAAAAACTTTATAAAAAGCGCTGCCATCAAAAGTGTCATGTCCTGTTAACTGATTTATCGCCGAAACGTCCAACGCCGAACAGGCGATTGGACGGCGTCGCAGAACTGTCTCGTTCCGACTTCTTTCAGGTAAGTCGACTCTGCTAGGGTTAAGAAAAGACAAGGATTTAAATTACAAAAGAATGATCAAGCGCGTTGGACAAAATTTATCAGTTTGCACAGCTAATTGTTAAAAATTAAGCCTCAAAACTTTTCTTAAATCTGCAATAAAACTTCTTACAAAATAATCCCAGAAGTAAACAATGCAAAATTGTAAACCAGTGCTTTTCAATTTTTTTGTACCGCGACCCATTACAGCAACCCACTTTAACCCAACGACCCCCATCTAAAACTCGAATAAAGAACATGGAATACAGCTGTGTGCATAAAATATCTACTCGGAACCCATCAAATATGGTTCACGGCCCCACTGGGAGTCGCCATCCCAGGTTGAAAATCACTGTTGTAAATTGTTACGCGTCAGCTTATACAATGTACATGTCAAAAATATCTTCTCTTTCGGATGAAACGAAGCCAAAATATTTCTTTAATCAGCAGTCTTATACACGCGTTTATTTGTGTTGACGCTACCTACTGATCTCCCGATGCACTAAAAACAAGATACGAAAGAATTCTTGTTCGTCAGCACTATATCGCAGACATGTTATGAGTTGGGCAAAGCCATTGTAGAAAACCGTACGTTTTCGTGGTAGCACTGGCAAAGACGCTTATCAAATGACCTGGGACTATGTGAGGCGTCAGCTGCAAGCAGTTCCACATTCCTCTGTTACTAAAACACGTGCTGCGTCATAAAAAACAAACAAATTACTTCATCCGGTTTTATCTTTTTTGAAACCGCCCGCTTTTTTGCACTTGCTGGACAACAAGTCATGAAAGCAGAGATGCAACCCTTTGGTTGCTACGGCTAACTGACATCCCCAAACAAATTTTGTACGATAACTGTAATGTAACAGCTTTTTCACAAGACAAATGCAGCACGTTTTCGAGCAACTGGCTATGTAACCCTACCTTCTTTTGCAATTTTGGACTTACGCGAAACAATAATTTTCAGATTTTGTAACTAGAAACACACTGTTTTCAACCATTTACGACGGTTTGTGGATTACAGTTATAGGATAATACCGATGCCTTTGCATGGTCTACCTCCACACTGGCGGTTTCCAAACTGTCTTGAGCGCGACCCAAATCTGACTTTGATGAACGCCTCGAGATCCAAGCATCAAACAGGGTATGTTAAGTGACACGAAAAAGTTGTTGATTGTGTGGATTATTTTTGGAAAAATTATTCATTGTAAGTTGCGAACTTTGCTTTAAATGTCAGCTATCTACTTCTTCGCAATACCTACGCTACAGACAGACAGACAAGCAGTGGTAAAGTTGAAAATAAACAGTCCAGGTTTGGATCACCTCGACCGACCTAATTTTTTACCCTTCGCAACCACTGCTTGGGTTGCGACCCTTTCTTTGGGAACCACTGCTCTACAAAGGCACATCCATCATCCTTAATGCGTTTTTTTTGTCATTTGCAAAAAACAGGCCCGCTTACCAATGCTTTGTTCGCTAGAAATTATTAATCAGCATCATGGGAAGATCCAAACAGTGCAATGACATTAGCACTACCAATGAGGCTGATACCACTAAAATTGCTATTTTTACTGCGTGAAGTGATTTCCTGCATAAAGTGCATTTTAACAATACTTTTAAGTTGTTGTTCAAATAAAATCTGATCTCCTACTGAGATTTTCAAAATCATCAAATACATTTACCCGCGTTTGCACTTGCCAAACAATTATCTCAACTAATTTTCGCCTGAAATAGGCAAAGCTATATAAGCAAAACTTTGTGGAGGCGTTTGTCTTTGCAAAAGTGAAGCCTTATTTAGCCTACTTCAGCTACTGATAAATTTAACAAAAAGGAATTTTATTTAACTATCAGACAAAACTTTTAATATATATACGACGCTGTCAACATTAATGTTAGTGAAATCAATGATATCAACGATATTAGGGGTTCTGACAAAAACCGAACTTCTGGCAGGTGCCTTGCTTTCATGCCACGTTTGTAAATTTAAAGCGTTCCCAAATCCATTGTGAACTTCGCAAAAAGGCATGTTGGCAACTTCTGCGACTTTCACATCCTACACTCCGATTAAGCTGCTTTGAAGTAAATCCAATTAGAAATATGCTGTAAACAACGGCAGTTTCACGATCACTTAACGTCGCGATTCTGCAAAAGCGTTTCTTGTCTAGATGGACTTTGGACTCCAGCAAGACTCAGCGCCGTCCCGGTCGTAAGGAGTGGAAAAGTATTCAGCAACAACATTTTCGCGACAAGCGAGTCGTCAATCAAAAAAACTGCTGGAAGTTTGCTTGCATTTTTCAATATCTTGTTAGTTATATTGCAATACCTTGTTAGTTACATTTTTCAATATCTTGTTAGTTATTTTTCAATATCTTGTTAGTTACAACTACATTAACAACAAGTGGTTAGGCGTGTACCCTGCGCAAGTACCGGAAATACATTTCCCTCCGCACGCAAAATGAACATTGAAGGTTGCAATTACTTGCCAACTTAACGGTGTCTTTTTTATCAGCAAGTATTTTTTTTCACGAAAAGCACCAAAAACATATGGCAACTTTTGATAATTTTTAAAATAATACCTAATAATACACTAAGACAAAGGAAATCCTTGTTTCGATCAATGCACCTAAACTCTGTCAGTTGCGTCAGCAGTAGAGAGATAGAAAGTTGGCTCTTGTCAAACATTGGTCGAGTGCTTTCACTGAGATATGCACAATGCACATACGCTCAACTTCCCAATTCACTTTTACCGATATATTGATGTTAGCTTCGGCATGCCAGAAATGACAACACTGCCATTTTCGACAAACTTACGATACATCATTTTGTTCACCGCAAACAAACGTGTACATCGGGTCTTCCAGCTGCTTTCAGTTTTTTTCAAACTGATTATTTAAATTTTAAAACGTATGTTGATTGTAGCAACGCACTTTGCGTCAGATAACCAAACTGGACCTATCCTAAAAATTCCTTGACAATAATGAACGCAAAAACACCCGCGCGCACTTGACGTTTGATGTTTGCCGAACCCTCGCAACCGTGCCGACTAATTAGTTGGTTGTGAATTGTTTACTTCGCAGTTCGTCCTCACTAGGTCACCAGGGATTTAAACTGAGGGATCGAACAATGAAGGAAGGGAGTCGGCATTATCGCAGTTTGCACACGGCGCAAACGCTGGGAGTGAATTACGGTCTTCAATCTTGTACTCTGGTATGACTCGTTGGCTATTTTTTATCTACTTTCCGTTGAGCGCACGTGTGTCGAGATTGCGCGCTGCAACTAGGATGCTGTCAATCAACGTGACACCGCTGAGATTGCGGCGAAACAGTCGTCGCTTATCCGGTGAATCCCATTTCTGAACTACGCGAAACGAATTTGTCACACAGTTACAACCTAAAAATAATCACTGTTCATTGCTGCAATAAAGAACAAACGTTACACGTATTCTAAAAAATGCTGCGCGACTGGTGCTTCGCTGACGATTGTTCAAACTACGTATGGAGCAAATTTTCAAAGAAATTGTTTATGGCGGCATCCAAATTTACTCAGTTTTTAACAGACGCGCATGTCTTAGTTGTACGCTGTATTTTTAACGTACTGTCTATCTAGGTCTCAAGAAAACCTCACACTTTTAACCCGTCGGTACAATTGTTTCCAGTCTTTCAGAGTCACGTGCACCTAACCACCTCGAAAACATTTTTCATATCTTTTTTAAAACTTTGCACTTATTGGTGCATTCGCCTTACAACTTTTTTCAATGCAATCGCAACCTTGAGATAAAATTAAGCGCGAGAGCCCCAACTTTGCAAACTTGTGTTTCACGGCCATCACTTGACATCCACCTCCAATGCTGATTTTATTGCAAAAAACAACATATCATTTCCGGAGGTGTACTGCCCTAAAAATGTAAAATGTTCAATCATATAACTGGTAAAGCACCAACTGTCAAATCCTGCTTTAAATTAAGTGAAAAGAAACGGCTGTCAAGCTCATGCTAAACGTCTCGCAAAACATTTGAAACCTTGTTCAAATTTCATTGACATGCTTTTGCGCGCAACTGAGCACCCCAATCCCATCTAATTTTTTGTTAGCCGTTTGTTTCAAAACTTGATGTTAGAATGTCTTCATTTATTTCCCACTGCAGGATTCCTGTATGACGATAAGTAAATAAACAGGGCCTCCGAGACAATTTTGCCAGGTAGTGCGAAGACCTATACCGGGCCCCTAGCTTCTGGTGTCCTCGTCGAAACGTGTGTAGCTTGCTTGCATATTAATCAGAATATTGATAAAAAGCTACCTTGCCAAGATTTCTAATTAGATTAATTTTTATCCTGGCAAATCTAGTACCACATTTCATATGATTGCCTTAGTATGCTTGAATAAGCTTATACTCAGCAAAATATCTTCCTCGTACAGAGATTATTAACCTGGGGTAAATTTCATGTTTGTACGGGGGAAATTTTGTGATTCATAAATTATAGCAAGCGTACATTTTTATATATTTTTATGCAATGTAACAACCTCAAATATTAAGTTAGTTACTTACAAGAAAAAACAGAAAAGTACACCCGACAGTGTTTTGTTCGTAGTAGATTGATGAGAGGCTTAATGTCAGGCGTCGAAGAGCATTGTTACGAAGTAGGTTTGCGGATATATCACACAAAAGGACATGTTGCACTTTGGATTATGATTCAGAGTTGTTCTTAGCGTTTAGTTTTCTCTTTTTAGTTAATCTTCACACATGTAGGTTACTAGATTCGTTTGTGCAACAGATGTGCGCAACACTCAGTGGTGTGTTTAAGCAATGTACATCATCTGGCAGCAAAATTCTGGTGCTACCTCTTGCTAAATGCCTGAGCTTTTGTGAAATGCAACAGCCCTTCTTACAACAGTTGTGTTGCCTGGAATATGTGGACGATACGCTATATATACATATACTCTGCTGCCGAACCGTGGCCAGAAAGTCTTCAATAGGGGGTTTTACGTTTGTGTAGGGGGGATTGACACTCTAAAAATGTACAAAAACTCCACTGATTTATTGCGAACAAAATAGCCACAATTATCGAAAACATTATTTTATTAAACGTTTCGGCTTATGCATCAGCCATCATCATGAATGCTTACGCATACGGTAAGCCGAAACATTGCTTATACTCTTTTCGTGCAGTGTTCTCGCACCACATAGAAAACTCTACAACTCACAAATAAAAAATAAAAGGCACGAACATTTAATGAATACCATTGAAAGAGATGCCAGCCACAGCTTGAAAACTTAAAACAAGAAATAATAACAAAAGATACAATCAGTGGCGGATCCAGACCAGGCGTTTGGGGGACAGTGAAATAAGGGAGCGCCAAAAAAATTAACTTGTTTCAATAAGCCAGCTTCCCTGCGACAATCGTTGGGTATCACACAAAAGTTATTACATTTTCTAGACCAAGAAAATGGCCATTTTTCTTGGTCGAAGTATGCGATCTTTCAGGGAGTCACCACAGTTAAAAATCGCACTTTCATTAATTCAGAAAGTTTGAAACAGACGTCTTACGCAATGTGATTGTTTCGGGGTATGTTGTATTCTACCAATGCAAAAAATTTTTGTAAATATAATATTTTTTCATCTATGACAAAATTTCTTCGCGGCTCGCCTCTCGGAGACTCTTGATCCAGCCCAGGGTTTCTCAACCGGAGCCCTCGGCTCCGTTTGGGGGCCACGGGGCGATTCTCCTGGGGCTTTACAAAAGCTCTGTCGTGATATTGCAAAACCCTATTGATGAGCAGGGGGCCACAAGTGTTGAGAGTCTTTGGAAGGGGGCCACAAACCATGAAAGGTTGCGAACCACTGATCTAGCCAATATGCTACGCATTTTGCTGTTGGTTGCAGATTTCGCTAACCATGCCAAATTTGTCTTTTCGTGGCCGGTGTGAGCTGTCTAGTGTCTACGGTTTGCGCTTGCAACAAAAGGATCAAGACAAAACCACATGGCCATCAGTCACTGTTGCCAGTTGCGTAACCAGGAGGCGCGATAGGCGCCGTACTCCCTCTCAAATTTTGAACCGCAAATATTGAACCTTTCAGAAAAAACTGTCATGACCGTGTACAGCCAGTTAATCATTCCACTAAGCTGTGGATAGTTGGTATTTTGCCGAAGTTTCTGCGCTAGAGCTGACGGCCGAGTACCATGGTTTGTTGAAGCGCGTCGTGCTACCACATATCGCAGGTGTGACGAACCTATTTGCTATTGCGGGCCACTTTGTCAGTTACCGCTGAGTAATCGGGCCGCACAACTTTTTAGTCATACTATGAAACCTGTTAGTTCAAGACTGCTGGTCTCGCCTGAATGCTTCGCGGGCC
>JGI24021J15306_10000176_pt1 | contig 37649 bp, 21 predicted proteins | sample Ectturendosymbi1_FD_15306 | JGI IMG/M metagenome (IMG submission 15306)
TTTTTTGCCATGAAATTTTCTGCAAATGTTCTTCACACCTAGACACATGAATCCTGAAAATTTCATGCAAATTGACCAAGAACATTTATATAGCTCTACCGATAAGTTTTTTTGGGGCCGATACTGATGTTTTTGCATTACTCAAACTACAGTTGAAAGGCATTACAGTGCATTTTTTCTTCAGGTGACATAAACAAAAAAATAATTACACAAGTTGCAATTATGAAACGCAGATTGTGATTGTGAGAAGTTAAGAACAACCCATGTCTATTTTCCCTCATGAGGCAAAATATATACTCCTGGAGCTATTTTGCCACTAGCTGAACATGATTGACTGAACTGGTCACATGACAAGTTTGGGCAGCATGTCTGTCTCAGTTGCTTGTGGCTTCTGTAAATGGCTCAGTCTTATAGACAGGTAATGCCATGGTTTCAGTGCTAGCAAGCTGTTAGCAGCTTCTTGTTTGCAATGTGTGAACTGTGGGCTAAACCAAAACCCTTGTTTCTGTTGCAACCTCTCGGTTGGCGTTGCGTTGAATGTGCGATTCACCACGACTGGGATGTGTGCGAAGAACAACACCTATTTATATGTGGCGCGAACAAGCAATAATAGTGATCGTGACATGTAATATCTAACGATGTGAACAATTGAACGTAACAATAGCATATGCGAGGAGTGATCATGGCATGTGATCTCTTTTGTTGCTTTGTGCACTTGCCGCTCGGGCTTTCCAATCGCAACATCTCTTTACGTATTGTACTTGTCACATGACCACTTCAACCAGCTGTGTTTGACTAAAAGCTGAATGTACTCTTATAGGCTGGTTTCATCCGCCGTGCCNACTGCAGTCCATAGCAATTTCTCGTACTCACAGTAGTCTAACTATAAATCAACAAATGCACAACCAGGCAAACTTGTGTTGCATATTAAGTAGGCCTACTCACTATGTAGACATCTGTGCCTAAGCTCAGATGTCATAAGTAAAAAACAATGCGTGATGCATTAAAATCATTACTCCACTGCAACAAACAACCATGGATACAACATCAAACCTGGGTCACTGCTCGCTGTGATGTAGGCACTTTTTTGATGCACACTGAACGCAAGGCTGCCTAGCCTAGAGAGACTTTGATAAAAAAGCCAAACAACACAAAAGCACATAAGCTGGTTTGTTTGCATACAATCATCTACTTACCGCACCAAAACCTGCAAGCGAATGTTACGGCATAGAGCATTTTGTCCAGACGACTGCACTGCAGTCATTATTATGCATGAAGGCTCTGTGCGCTAGAAACAGGACAGCATTTGTGTTGATCAGCCAGTGTATGAGACAAAGTAGCAACTTGAGTTTCCGAACACTTCGTGGAGAGCAATAGCGCAACACTTCTATCAGCAAATATTGGCAGAAATTTGCTGATACGATACATTGGTAACATGGTCATATCGGATATATATATTGGCACGCTGATACATCGGTCACGCTCAAAACGTTTATAGTTATGAAGTTTGGCATTAAAACATTTGGCTGGGCCTAGACTGCAAGACTTGTTCGAAAAAAGTTAGGTGCTAACAGTTGTTTCATAAAGCACAACGTTTTTCGTACTCATTTGTTTACAATGAAAATTTAGAATAATGTTCTCCATACTTACTGTTGCAACCTCTCCTTTGGTATTGTGTTGAATGTGTGATTCACCATGAATGGGATGTGGGCGGAAAAGAACACCCATATATATGTGGCGCAAACAAGCAATGATAGTGATCATGACATGTGATCTCTATTGTTGCTTGCTGCCACAGTGTGAAGCTTTGCGCACTTGCCGCTCGAGTTATCTGATTGCAACACAACCCTTGAAAATTTCAGGCAATATGAGCAAGAACTTCTTTAGTTACACAGTTTGGTATTCAGTAACATTTTGCTAGGGCCTAGGCTACAACAGTTTTTGCAAAACACTTAGGTCCTGACAGTTGTGTAACAGGATAACTTTTTTTGTACTTGTATTTGTGGAAACAAATTTTCCACAATATGATCTTCATACTATGCGCATCATCCTTAAAAATTTGAAGTAATTCTGATGAAAAACTTCAGAGTTAGATACTTTCGGTCGTAACTACGGACACATGTAGGTTACAAAACTTGGTTATTCAGCAGGTTTGAGCAGATGTTCTGTAAAGCACCATAAATTTTTTAAAACTAAATTTTGTTACATCCAAAATTTAACACAATGCTCTTCTAAACAATATGCATTTTTTTGTGAAAATTTGAGTTCAATTCATCAAGAACTTAGCAAGTTATTCATTTCAAATTGAGCAAACGAACACTGTTCCCAGTACATTGGACTGTTGTTGCTGCATGTTGCTAGCAATGCACTCAGCCTACCTAAGAAATTGCGGCAGCCCATTGTGTAGGTCCAAATAACTTCTCTCATGCTTGGTCTTTTTCAACAAAATTTTACATGAATGTTCTTGTATAATTCAATCTTACTTGAAACTTTGAGGTCAATCAGGCAAGTATTTTTGAGTTGTTCAATTTTGAGTCCAGCTGTTGGGTAAAAACAATCAACAAACAGTCCTGTGCCTGCTGAATAGTTGAGTGGAATTCAGGTTGCACCGCAGGTGTTAATCATGCAACTGAACAGTGAATGTACCTTCACAATACGTTCACTGTGCATTGCAATGTGACCATGGCAACACAAGCCAATGCTAGACGTAAGAAAACCTGCTAGGTGGCTTTTCTTACATAAAGCGCTAAATGCGTTAAAATTGGTTTTAGCAAATTTTGGAAAATTTTGCTTTTCAAATGAATATGATTTTTCCCTTTTACATAAAGCTCGTAGTACGGTTTTTACTCTTCAACAAAATGTTTTTAGTTTTTATGTTTTGAGGTAAAATCATGGGCCAGTGTCATGGAAGTATTCTTTATTGACACTTAACCTGCCCAGAGCTTGAATTGTTATCATCTTATGTGTTCCTTGGCACAACATCTTATATTCATAGCAAAACAAAGCCCTTCGCATATGGAACAAAACACTGGTTTTTATCATTATGTAACAGGTTATCATTGCAATAAGTAAGCAGTGGAATAGCATTTGCATCTGAGCTAGCTTTTTGTGCATGGCAGTGCCCTACCTTATTAATGAATTTTTCAGGTTGTTACCACATCTCTGCAGTTTGACCCAGCTAACCCCTCAGTGCTTTACACATCGGATGGAACTTTAATCAACCAGTCTGATTTAAGTCCTGAAGAGCAAGCGCTTGTTCAGGCAGCTTTGCAGCAGCATTTAGCAGAACAAGAAGCTGAGCAGCAACTTGCTCTTATTGATCAAGTAAGAGTGAAATGTTGCATTGTTCAACACATAAGCAATGGTTTTTCATATTGAAATGTTAATCAGTAGTCAGTCACTAAACATGTTGTCATGCTATAGATTGCTATGTGCCAATGCACATATTGAAACAGAGCTTTTTACTGCTATTTATCATTCAGTAGCTGCTGTGTTAGATTTGTGAAGCAATTTTGTTTTATCAAAATTTGCGGTTCTTTGTTTCTAGAAAGGTATCATTGTTAATGATCTCATTGTACACCATGGTTCAAAATCAGTCACAATCTACCGTACTGTTTGCTGCAGTTGAATAACAAACCGCAGCAAACAGTATGCGTGGAATTCTTCTGTTGTGTGGAAGTTTCAGCCTAGTTCATCATGCCCATTGATCACTTAGGCTTACCTTGATTTCAGATGTCAGAGACCTTATTAGTGTTCATTATTATTTTATTTTTATTCAAATTAGTGTTTCCTTTAGGATCTAGTGCAATGCAACTTATTACTCAAATTAGTGTCTCCTATAGGATAGTGCAATGGTCCTTAACCCTAACTCAAAATTTCGTCAATCTGTACACACATTTTCAACAAAGTGTAATAACAAAAAAGTGTATGAAATAACACAGAACTAGCAAAGAGATTCACTAGAGTAGTGAGGAAAAAGCTCACTGCATCACATTTCATCAGCACTGATCTTCAGGAGTGTCTACATTTTGTACAATGCTAATAAGGTTTGAATTTAAATACATCACTTTACTTTATATCACTCACTTCTCTAATCATGATCTTTGAGGCAGTTGTGACATCATGGTGGTACTACGTATCCTTGTATTTATGGTTTTATTTTTTCGTGCAGCAGAAAAGTGGCAAAAATGGAAAAAAATTTCATTAAATAAAAAGAAAACAATTGCAATCTTCATTCTACTTCTTTCAAACACATTTGCAATTATTTTTTATGTGGAAGAAAACTTGCCAAAACAACCAATTGCTGCATCAGAAACACATCCTAATTGCCAAATTTGGCAGCAATTAGTGTGCTAATTCATGAATAATAATTGTATCCATTCCACTTGTTTGAAATACATCTTTAGTTTGTTTACGAGGTTAAAAAAACGTTGATTTCACCCAATGTTACCTTGGCAAAAAAATTCCAACATAGAAAGTCTTCTGATACACAACCTTCATTATGTGTGTATGTAGAGAGGACTAGATCATTTGGTGTTGCATTGTGTTTTGTGCATTGCTAATGAGTGTTTCCTAGTATATTCTATTTGGAAATTGATGAAATGTACTTGTTTGTGAGCAGCTTGACAGTTGGTATATAACTTGATAACCTGCATCACCATGATCAGTCAATGTTTCTGATTTTCTCTGTGATCACTCAACACTTGTTTGATGTTGTTCAATACTATACCATTTTATGCTATGTTGTTCTAGCTTACATTCAAGTGCATTGAAAAGTTATATACCTGAATATAATCACAGAAAGCAATCAAACTTAACTAATTCTGGAGAGCAATTAACAGACAAAGTGGTGAGAGCCTTTATATTTCCCTGGTTTGACTTTTGCAAACTTAACAAGACCTCAGGTCACTTGATTGGAAAACTGACCCATGCTCTTGCAACAGCGAAGCTGACCCCTCAACACTTAGAGTACCCCTACATGGAATTGTATACTATAACGAATTCCTCACTCACAGCAGTCTCTACACCTGTTTTGGGTGCCTTTAAGTTTGATATACAAGCTCAGAAAAGCATATAAAAAACATTAAAAATCAAGTAATATCACCATAATTTTGCATGAAAGTATTTATCTGGTATTTGATAAAATGTTTAAAAATGTATATATCCTAAATTCAATTGCACAGTATCAAGATGGTGTTAAAGGAAAACACTCACATCTGTTTCATTTCTACATTTCATTTTTGCTAATCATTTGTCAGTGAACAAAATCTACTGGGTTAAACCCTGGAATACTATCGTTGTTTTTTGTCACATTAATACCATCGTCGGGTCTGCCAGACCCGGTTTTCAAAAATTAAAAAATACCTTTTCCTTCAACTGCAGTTTATCACAAAGACTACGCTGAAAATATAAGTCTCACTGAGCAATTTGAGCACTAACAAAGTTACTTTAATATCATACGATTTTTTATGAAAAGTAAATAGGGTGTTAAAAGTGTCATATATGCTTGATTTAGCAAAAGTGTTATGTAGTCCTGAACTGAATTACTCATAAAAAAATTCCGGTCGTGAAGAACTTCTCCTTTTGTATACTGCTAACAAGACTGTAGAAGCATGCACTGAGTAAGTTTCAGCTTTTTACAAGCAAAACTTCCTCTAACCATAACGTGGGGTCAGCGTTACCCGTCACCTCACACTAATACTATCGTCGGGTCTGCCTGACCCGAACTCGCTCCACTGTGCAAATACTAGAAGAGCGTGGATGACCGCAATCGCACCTATTACTAGTCACACAAAAACATGAAGGTACTGAAGAGTTCAAAGCGCGCCGACTTCCGCTTCCGTGGTTTAAACGTCAATGACCTCATTTGACCTGGGTCTGGCAGACCCACGATAGTATTCCAGGGTAATGCTACGTTAAAGCTAAACAGCATTACCTATTTTATTTTGAATATTTTGAAATAATTCTTCCATCAAACTATGATTCGTACAAACCATCACATCAGTAACAGTGTAATAAGCATGATACCATTCAAATGTAATGATCAAGTCATTATTACATCAGACAAAAGATCTAGGTTTGCTGTAAGCTTTTGAGGAATCTGCCAATTGGGCTCTGCTTTCATCTTGTTGCGATGATTCAAACTCTCACATATCTATATCCAAGTAACTCGTCTCCACCAACGTGGGGTCTTTGAATCTATCAGCAAGTTTTTTCAATACGAAATCGATTTCATCTAACTACGCAACTACAGTCTGCAAGTAATGCCTATTGGTGAAAACGTTGAAAAGGCTGAAATAGATACTATTTGAATAAACCTTTTTCCCATGTTGTTACTGTCAGGTCTTTCGTCAAGTAGGTAAAATTCAAACTGAAATTCGTTCATATTGATAAGGGGTTAGATTTTGTGCAGTTTTATGACGTTGTCTCTGAAATGTTAGGCTTTTCGTCATAAATGCTCGTTCGTGGTGGTTGTTTTTTAATATACCAATGATTGGGTTTGTATCCACGTTGAGGCGATTTTCTACCAGATATTTTGATGCTATTGCCAAAAGTTACTACAGAATCAGCTCGAATAGAAATTTCGCTGAAACGTTTGTGGTAGTGCACGCCTCATGCAGGCTTGAAAAACAATGATTGGCTTCATTTCTAGCTTGGTGCACAGCATTGATGAGTAAGTGTGAAGCTTCATGACAATATCACTGCAGCATTCCGTAGCGGAAGTAACCTCGTGGCCCAGGCATAAAGAAAGCGTAGATGAGCGTCGCAGACCACTCGTGACACTTTGACTGGGTATACAAAGCCACCAAACCTTTTTTATGTTCTTGGTGTCGTTGTTTGCGTGTCTATTTAACAAGTTTTCGTATCTTCACCCACAAGCTGGACCATGATAAAGCAAGTACATCACTTGAAGGTAGAAGTGCTGTATGTTATCTTAACATTCGTTCTAACTCCAATTATTCTTCTGTAAAGAAGTATGGTTAAAAGAGAGTCATAAACCCTGTAATTTTTATTTCCAGCAGTCTGAAGCACACGCCATTGAAACCAATGCAGCTACAACCGCATCAGAGGGCACGAGTGAACCTGTAGCCACTATCAGTTCTGCCGGTATCAGTGTGTGCATTTTGCTATACGACTTCTGCTCAGTAAAAACACTTGTTTATCTTGTTCTATTGCTTATTTTCTGAGTTGACTGATTGTTGTGCCGAATAGCTTGCTCAAAAGTATGTTTAACTTTCTTTGACATTTAAGGTGATGCTGACGTCGTTCCAGTAACATCAGTGAATCTCGCTTCTCCACACACCAACGCATCACAGATCGTCCAAACCTTAGCGGACAATGTCAGAAGGCAAAAAGAATACGCCAAGGCCCAACAACTGCTGGTTAGTTGCCTAATTCAAAAAGTTTCCTGAAGCTGTTCCTCAGTCTCAACCCTTGCTATTCTGAAAAAGGAGCACTACTTCGATAAAATGACTAGACTCCGTACGAGACCTGATATTTGTTGTCTTCAAACATACTAGACCACAGTTGCTGAAAATATTGCTTAGATTAGCCCACTGCAAGGTTTCGTGGTTTGTCAGGTTTTCAGCCAGTATTGCACCCAGCACGTGCTTTGCAAATATAGTTGTAAATTCCCGTATCAACATAATCCGGGCAGAGTTCGTGCAAAATTTTACGTAAATAGTTTGGTTGGTTTGAACCAGTCGCCGGTTGAAATATTGCGCGCTTAGTCTCTTCATGCGTTATTAGATGAAATCTATTTGAAAATAGGTGTTTGCTTGTTTAAACATGCTGCTTTGGCTGTGAATAAATTCATTTTAACTGTTATGTTTCAGAATCAAGCAACTAAACAGGATCTACCGGAAGGGTTTAGGTTGGTATTTGTGAACGCTAATAGCTTATTTGCGAATTTCTGCAGTTCGTCCATTTCTCCATGGCATTTTCAATAATTTTGTGATGCTGGAGATCGCAATTTTGCCTCTTCTTGTTGCAGGTATGAAGAAAAAATCGTTATTCGTCAAGGACAACCACAAGTCGTTAAGATGCCTGTAAAAACCAACTTGCCACCAAAAAAGGTGTGCTGCAAGAGTGGTATTGTCTTAGGGCTCTGCGCTTACCACGCATTATTTTGTCATAATATCATATTTTTTCCAGTAAATGTAACTCAACTCTTCTGTCTCTAAACCTTGTTTTTATTTTGCCTTTACGTCACCATGTCACTGTAGTTTCGCCTGCGTTGATGTCTGCAAGAAGTTTACCGCCGGTAGAGGGCGTAGTGGCACCAATACAAAATCTTTTTGCACCTGCAATATGCAACTTTCGTGAATCACACTAATAATACTGAATCTGACGCTAATGAGCGTATTGAAACTAATCCTGTGAAAAAATCAAGCATTTATTGCTTCATGAGCGGACTATTTTTCAAAATAAACTCAATGTCGCAGTCTGCATTTTCTCCCGTCAAAATCTGTTTCATCAATGTTGCGATGATCCAAGACGTTCATTTGCTTAAAAGGACCTTTCAAACAGCGTGTATCGACAGTGGTTAGACATGATTATCAGAAAGGGATAAGATAAGTTTCAGCATGATGAAGCTGTTTTGGTTAAGAAAAGTCATAATTACATCAGTTAAGAAAAGTCATAATTTGAAATTTAAATTGAATAACAATTTTATTCAATCACGCACATTTTTGGGCTACATAAATGTTTGTTCCATGGTTGTGGAATTGCGCTGTGAAGTTTACAACTACATACCCTGATTATTTGCAGCGCATCTACTGTTCACTTCTCACCGAGGCTTTGTTAAATTTTGCCTTAACTTGTTTTTTAGCCTGAAATCCCGGCGGCGTTGGCGAATTTGATGCCCAAAATAGAAATTGGTAAGGATGGGAGTCAAGTTATCCGAATTCACCAATCTCAGATTACTGCCGATCAGCTGAAGTCTCTCCAGGTGTGAAACCTTGCCTATTTTTTCCTGATTCAAGTTGAAAGTTCAAGTGGTAGCCATCAGCATAAATAAATCTTGATTTTGTTGGGGGCCAACTGATACACGTTGGCAATGTTTGATCGTTGGTCATAGAAGATACCCTCTTCAAAGTTTAAGTGTTAAGTTTTTTATAATATAAACATGATCACATTACCTTCCTCCACAGTGTTTCAGAGTCACCACGTGGTAAAAAGAATTAATCTTGCATATTTAAAGAACAAAATATAGCAATAATGTAATTAACAGCAGGTTTTTTATAAAGGAAAACGTTAAGTACCCGGTATGGACCTGTAGGGACCCAAAAATGTCCCACTATATTTCATATAATTAGAGGTGTTTTGAATCACCATCGCCGTCACTTGACTTGTGCGAACCATAGTTTTCTCGTTGTACAAGACTGGGATTTCTAGAGTAACAATCAAAGTCAAAGCTGTAACAAAAATAGCCAACTTTATTGTTCAAAATTAACATTAAGATTTTTTTAAATTCAAAAATTCATATATATAGATTTAGACAAAAAGTATAAAAAATGTGAGCGGTAACTCCGAAGATCAGCTTTATCATTCTTCGATAAATTAAGAAGAATCAAGATTCATTTATTATTAAAACATATCATTCATAAATAAATCAATGTGGAAGACGTTATATTATCAATTGAATTCAATTGCATATCGCTCACTGAAGAGGAAATGTAGCTATATACCAAAGTTGTTTGAGCTGCTAAACCATTTGACATTATTTGTCATATTTATTAGACAGCGATTCAGTAAAAGTGGGCTACAATAGACTGACAGAAAAAAATTGCCCAGTCTATTCAAGTTGTCACCCCGCGACTAGAAAGAGAATCGCACAATATCGACCCCACGGATTAATAGACACATGCAATGTGTCTTTTGTATTATGTGTAACAAAGCATCCATTATTACCATTTCATAGCATTGACTGCAGTATCCGTTCGGATATTTCCCTTGATAATTTTCTCTTATTCTAGGGACTCGAATCGGATCCCTAAAGTACCTTTAAAAAACTGTTAACAGGATTCTCCCAGTTGTGTTGTTCAACCAGCTCTTTCCGTTACTTCTATGTACTTTCTTGTGAACTCTGAGCACCACCTAAAATGGAAAAATGAAACGCTCAGCTCTTCAAGCTGTAGATTTTTTCCTACGCAGGAGAACCCCAACGTGAGACTAGTGTTTAGACCAGCCAGTTCGCGGAGCCAATCGCGATCCAGCGTTCCAGGGATGCCCAGCAGCTTAACATCGAGAAAACGAGGCCGTCCTCGAAAATCCCTCCCGGTGTTGCCCGCGCATGACCAATACAATCAAAAAGATCAAGACGACAGCCCTCCCGCCAAAACAAGGTTTGAATATTGTTTTCTTTTTTTGGCACACGAAGAACTACAGCGCCGGACAACCTGATAAAAATAACGGCCAAACCAAACGAAATAACAGTCATAGCGTATCGGTTCGGTAAACGCTGTTCACCATCGTCTGTGCTTTTACATATATGTTGTCTTGTTTTTTGCTTTGGTATGTGTCCCCATCTCTTACACCAGGAGTTCCCAACCTGGGGTGCATGTACACTTAGGGCAGGGTTTTTTTAAGGAAAATGTGAGGTGCCCAGTATGGACCTGTAGGAACCCGATTTCTCTGATTCTAGGAACCCGAATTGGGTCCCTAAAACGCCTTAAAAAAACTGCATTAGGGGTATATAATTTGTCTATCTGAAGGGATACATTTAAGGTTGTAAATTATTTCCAAATATACGTATATCAGTGAATATTATTTTCAAAAGCCATTACATGCTTATTGTTAAATATATCTATGATTAATCATGATAAAACATTTTGTCATATGAGATTTTAGGGGTGCGGTACATGTTCATCTGTTGAAATCCTGAAGGGGTACGTGGTTATCTGTTGAAATGCTAAAGGGGTACATGCTCATCTGTCGGATTGAAGGGGTACATGGTAAGAGGAAGGTGGGGACCCCCTGTCTTACACCATGGGTATGGTGCGACACTTCTGTTAAATGTGAAAAACCGCGTTAATAAGCTCGGTTTTGTAAATATTTAATTTTGTTTTCCATGTAAGCTCAGTTCCAGAGCGAACGTCTTGACGCGATTTAAAAAACTTTATGGCATCTGCTGGCAGCATTTCCATGTGTATCCACGAGCTGTTAATATTTGCATCCATTTGAATGAACCTGATCTGTGTTGCGAAAATACAGATGGACGCAGGTGTGTAGTACCCAGTCTCCCCACGCTTTAGTCGACCAGCTGGCAGGATCATATGACGTTCGTGCGTGACTCGCGGCTACTCCTTGTCGATCGTCAGCCATAGCCTCCCGCCGCCATTTGCCGTCTCATGCAAAACATCAAAATTCCCAAGTAGTGAAAGCAACGCAAAGTGACCATTACCTAAAGCACTGGTCCCCAACCTTTAGAGATGCATTCCTCTCTGTGCTCATTTAGGAACTTTCCATTCCTCCCCTATGGAACGTTCATTCCTCATCTGTTGGAGTTCGCAGGCTAGTATTAACTACAATTGAAACAATTGTCGCCATTGACGACAGTAAGTTGATTAATAAAAGGGGGTCAAAAACTATTTGTTGTCAATAATGGCAGTAATTACTGTAGTATTAACTACAGTAAAGTTTGTCAACAAAAATGTGTGATGGTCCTCTAAACAACTTACAAATATTAAGTGATGTAACTAACTGCAAGAGCCAATGGCAATTTAAAAAATGAAGTGAAATACAATGAACAGGTAACTTAACTATGTAGTGGAAATTCCTCCTCTGAACTTATGAAACTCCTCCCTGGGGACGAATTCCTCTCTGCTTGGGAACAACTGATACTCACCAAAATCTGTTCACATAGTATGTCGAGAGGCCTGTTTTTTTTCGCTGAGACATTTCGGTCATTTGTCTCACAGTTGTATCAAAACTCACCGCAACAGTGCTGATTAGCCTACATTTTGAGACATTCTGACCGAAATGACTTACTTTTTTTCGGTCATTTCAAGAACATTTCGGTCTATGACCGAAAAAAAAACATCCAGAGAGTATGTTTAGTTACACTCTGCGTTGTTGCTGCTACTCCTCGGCCACTTTGAAAATCTTGGGAAAAGGTTACATATATTATTCCTGCGCGTGTTTGTGTTGCCTGAAATATCGAAACACCTAGGGTGCTTTTACTTTAACATCGAGTGACCGTAGTATGATTTTTGCAAGGCTCGACACAGATTTACTTTTGGAAAGGTACTGGTGATATCTTTCAAATATTTCTGTTTGTGTCGTTGATAGCTGTTGTTTGGGCTTGCAACGTAGAAAAGACAAATACTAAGAGCTTGTTTCGACCAGCAGCAGTTGTTGGAGTTCGCTGTCGGTTTCGGTCAGAAGTGAACTGATCTTTACCGTAACTAGCTACCCTGTTTTCAGTGTAACACTTTCACGTTGTTGCATTGCCTGCTCAGAGAGCTCGCTTTAAACTTTGCATGGGTGTTTGACCCTGTCTATGCACGCGCATACACTCTGAGCAACTGGCTTAAAACCACCATTTTTGGCCCAAATGGTCAAACAACCCTCAAAGCCGTTCACTTCAAACGCTTTTTGAACAACTTGCGATCCTGAACGTTGCCAGCTTTCTAGTGTTGCTGTGAGCTGCTCACATGATGATGATGATTCTCGAAACACTGCTTTAAGCGACCCATGACCGCCAGGCTTTTTGTTGTCGACACCAGAGACTTTTACACACGTGACCACCAGCTAAAACCATCGAAATATTGGCACAAATAACGTTTTGTTCCTTGAAAGAAGTTACGTATGAACTACTGACGGATATAAAGTTCGTATTTGAGTAAACTCGACTCTTCTGAAAAAAGAAACTCAAGTTTCGTGTACGATGCAGCATTGGCCTTGAAACTTTTTTGAAAGTTTAAGAAAGCTGTTGTTTTAGGTCATAATACGCCTGCGCGCCTGCAAGCTTAATGACTGATGAGAATTGCGTTTCTCCTAGATAGCTGCCATGATATTTTACAGCCGAACGCATCGTTAGAACCAGTTAATATTTTTGTTATCACAAGTCAAAAGCATCCAGAAGTGCTAGGCAAGGTTGTCGTTTAGTTGCGACATGATGCCAGCCAGTAATTGCCAAGCAAGATGCAATGTCAGGTAATGTTCGCTGTTGACACAGGTACGGCAGGACGACCAAGCAACCCTTCTATTCCAAAGATTATATGTCTCCCGAAAACAATGGCGATGAAATGGAGGAACACCGCTACACCTCTTTGCCAAAACCTGTAAACGTTCCGGTTAGGAAAGGAAGACCTCCAGGTTAGTGGCTCACTTGCTAGTTTGCTTTCCGCTGGTTTGCTGTTTTTCATAATACGGTGTAGTGAAATATAGTATTTTGTCCGATAAAGTTAACTCGCTCTGCATTGACGCGATGCAGTGAACACGGTTTTGTTCGTGCGTCACTTATTTACATCATCACTATCATCATCACCTGGAAACGGCTTGCAGGCTCGCTCAGCAAAGCAAGCACAGAGAAGTACCGCCGCACCAGTTCTTACGTTTCCAAAATTGAAGCCCTACGAGAACAAGAAGAGCAGCATGCAGAGGAAATGAACAGCGCTCGTTTGTCAATCACTGTAAGGCTCATCGTTTGTAGTCAGTGTTCATTTATTCTTTAAAAGTAATGGGACGTCCATACCTATGACTAGGCGAGACGTAGGTTTGTACTTAGCCAATGCCATTGAAGTTTTGTTGTCTTGTGTCAATCAGTAAAATATATCTACATATTAAAGGTAAAATATAGGAGTAAACACGCGGCATTGGCAGCGTTTCGAAACAAATGTTTATCATAAAAAGTTTATTTGCGGCTTGAAATACATTTGTTCAAGCATTTTTGTTTGCTTTCTGCCAACTTCTGCGAAGTACCCAGCACTTGTGGCCTGTCAGTTAATTTTTTAATTTGGTTATGAACAGTATTTGTTCTTTTTCATCAATTTGTCAGTCCTACCGGTTTGTTTCTGCCTTATCCGAGTCCCAAGTGATGAAAGGCCGATTTAAGACGTGTTTTACGCTGATTTGCATGTGCATTGTGCAAACTGGCAATTGCAGCAGTGGTTCACCAGTTTTTCTGTATTTATTTGACTGCGTTTGCTGAGACCACCAAGTTCTTTTGCATGCTTTCTATGAGGTTTTCATCATTATAGCAATAACGCATTTGCAAATCGATCGCGCATCCTTTAACTTGCGCGCTGTGGGTACGAACTAGATGCGCGAGTACGTCGTCCACACGTGGTGAGTAAATTTTGTGAGTTAGTCGCATATTCGTAACAAGATTTTTGTGTGAAGTTTTAAGCTGTGCCGTCGTAGATTGGCTGTTCCTCATTACTGAACAAGTAACGTTTGGAGATGAACCGATTAAGAGATTTACAATTGCAGTTGTTCATCGTTACTGTTCCCAGTAAATTTAAGCAATATGTTTATGTGCCATTGCATGACGTTTCCGAAAGCTGGAATCTGGTTGCCGACGATGAAAGTGATAGTTTATCCAAGTTGTCAGTTTTGAGCGCATTGCCGCGATTGCTTGTATTAACTGAAAAAAAATGAAGTGTTTGGGATCCGCCACCAACTTTGTAACGGAAAGCGCAGTCGAGTGTTGTGTCAAAAAATAATTGTGTTAATGGCAGAAAGCCAGATGTTTGCTGCCAGTTAGTAAAATCTCATAATTTTGTAACAAGAATTGCCCCTGCCTTCCACTGCAATCTAAGGCAGACCGTGGTCACGACGATGACGCTGAAGAAAAGTGTAGTGTTCGTCTAGACTGCTTCTTGTATAAATCTCCTTTTCTTTTCAGCCTCAAAAACCGGTGCTTACATCGATTGAGCAAGCTATATCGACGAGACGCAAAAACCGGCTTCGCGAACTTTTGAACGTCTGCTCTGAAGACGAAATAATGGAAGTTGCCCTTCCTCACCTTGCCAGAGTGTTCTCGCTTTGGGAATTCTTAGTCATGAAGGTATTTGCATCGAGAAATCTCCCTGAAAAATGTCATGCTTCGCCTGAAACATTTGTTGCAGTTATCGATCTGTGATGTGCGAGAACCACGAAGTTTTTGATCTGTTGTTCCGGGATTCCAGCATGGAACGTCCAGTGACTGTCGCTTTCAATTCTCGTAAAGTACAAATCATTTACGATTCGAGCGCTTATTCGCTGCATGAGCAGTGCAAACAGCGTTGTACTACGATTTTTTGCTTTCTCTAAAATGCTTTTTTCCCTGGTTGTTCAGGTCGAGAAAAACAAGTTGAGCAGAGTTTATTTCGCTGATGTGTACAAGGAATACGAAGCGCTTCATAAGTACGTTTGTCGTTTGACGGAAAAGTACCAAGAAAAACTATCATCAGTCAAAGATGATGAAACGGATGAGGATAATAAGAACAGTGCCGCCGAAAATTTGGAAAAAGAAAAGAAACGAGTTATAACTGTGCGCTGCAAGAAGGTACTGCAATGCCATCGCAATTCTAAGGAAAATCACAAGGCTAACTCACTCACCCTTGTGATGTGTTACCTTTTCGCGAGCAGTGGAGGTGCTGTATTGCTTAGTTGCATTTTACACACACTGTTAAAGCCGAGGTATTTTTGTTGGAGTTGCTAAAGCGCTGTGCTCGAGCCTTTGGTATATCCAAATGAATTACTGCTGAAGTTAAATGGCATGGCGTTAAGCAAGGAAAAATTTTTGTTAAAGAAAAAGGTAAATATTACATTTACGATACTATCATGTACAAGGGGCGGTAGCAAATGCAAGTCACTGAGGTCATATTGTAAACCAATTTTTTTGTATTCGTTAGACAAAAGCAAAAAATTTAGAGGTTTTGGCTTGAGTTCTCTGATGGAAGTAGGGTACTATTTTATTATAACTCTTCGTGCAAAACTAAAGCAGATCAAGAGAACTTCACTGTGGGCCATTGACGACATTCGGGATGATTTCAGCAGGTTTTCTTGATATGCAAGGGATTGCTAACAGTGCTTAGTAGGACTTTTTCCGCATGCGAGAAAATGTGGTATTCTGAAATTCCATGTGAAATCAGCTGGGTGCTTATTACGTAATCAAAGGAAAATTCTTGTGATGAGAGCAAACACGGTGTCGAGCCTGAACAACTTGTTTTTTTCTCTTAGAAAATACGTTCTACACATTTGGATGTTGCCAAAGTCACGGTGGTATTGAGTAATCTTCAAGTGGAAAAAAATTATGCCTTGAAAATAAGTGTTTCTAGAAAAGAAAACTAAAGAACTCGAAAACCAGATATGTCCTCAAACCCACCAATTCAAGCATCCCAGTGAACAGAGACGTGCTTTGATAACGCGGTGAACGATGTGGCGCGATGCCTGGATCACCTCATGTCTCGCACTTTTGGGGATCAATTTCAGATGTACTGTGCATCGGAATTTGCTCGGCGAAACAGGAAACTCCTGTGTCGTATTTATATTCCGTAGCAGCGTATCTCTGTTCACTGGTCCAGGTGCGAAAACCCTGCTAAAATTTCCCGCGTGGTTCTGGCTGTAATTGAATTTGCTCTTTCTGCAGTTGGCTGCCTCACTCGGTTTGGACCAAGACGAACTGAAGGATGCCGTGATACCTTTGTTGGATGCAGTTCCCTTGAAATCTGCGCAAGAAGCTGTTGCTGAGGTAACGATGCAGACTGTTTGCTTTCGATGTTGCTTTTTTTCTGTCCTGGCGTAACCGTACGTCGTTCGGTTGCGCCAGTGTTCCGCTCCGGTACGTGAATAAACAGTTCGATGCCGTTTCTGGCAGCGGCATGACGATCCACCGCCGCTGCTGCCGCCGCTTGCAGCGTTACTTTCATGTCGAAGAGCGCGTTCGTTCTTGAATGCAGGCTTCGGATTTAGATTTGTTGTCAAAACATCTCAGGCTTTGAACCTCCCTTGTCGGTGAGCCAGCATCGATCAGTAACGCAGATCTTCACTCAGCGGAAACCAGGCATGGACTCGCTTGGGTTTGTTCGAAATTCCACGGGCATCTTTCCAGGCTCTTTTTATTCGGGACGACCTTGTGTGTCGTGTGCCGACAGTTGGTGGTTTGCCCTTAAACTTTGCCTTACCCACTGCTATTGTTGGTCGGCGCGATAGTGTAAATATGTGGGATATTTGACAAATGGAGCAGCAGCCAAAATTAGAAGGTTCGGCCCTGGCTCGTGTGACTTCTTTCCGGTTGGTTGCATCTTCTTCATGCTGTGTGATGACGGACAAAGGTGAGCACAACCAAACTTCTCCTGTCTACCCCACCTATTTGTTGTGCTGTTGACCATTGCTCAAGTATCTTTCGAAACCAACACAGGTGGAGCAACACGACTTCAACTGTGGCTTGGAGGCTCGCTGGCTCTGTCGCTAAAAGCAAAGCCGAGGCACGCAACAGGAAGTTCACTTTTTCGCTTTTTTTAACGGCACTTCCGCAAAATACAAAGAATAAAATAGAACGGAAAATGATTTCAGTAAATATTCACTGTATAGAAAACGCCAAAAGTCCGTTATGTACAGCGTCCCGCGTGACATGAGATAAGCAAAGTCGCTTGTAAAACTAGTGTAATTCCGTTCACCTTTTAGTTTTTCTCAGAGCGCATATAAAGTGCTAGAATTCCTGAGAATTCAGTGGTATGTTGAAGGTCATTGTCAAATCTCGTTATTGTTTCCGTGTCAGAAAAAGAACTGCACTAGGAATGGAGATCTAGCAGGGTCGAAACCTTAGCTTGATCTTCTCTTCAGTGGTTCCCGTCATAATGTGCGTTAGAAACTGATCTCCACAATGAGCGCAAGATAAAACCACCACTTTGTAGATTTGTTACACCTTGTTGCACCATCAAAAGGCATGTAGCGGTGGGAGTAAGCAGTTTGTTTAAAGGTGGTACAGGTTGTTGCAACAAGTAACTCCTAAGTGTCTTGATGCTGAATAACAACAAGTAACAACTCGTAAGTCACGTACTTGATCTTCGTTTGGAAGGACGTTGTTAAGCATCGAAAAAATAACGACTGCGCTCTCGCACTTCGCGATTTATTTTCAATAGATATGTTTTAAAAGTTAAACTCTGAAACAAATACAGTTATTGTCATCATGCGATTGTCTCGCATTCGTCCGCGTTTGTCGTACGTGCTCATGTCCACTTTGACCGCGTGCTCGGCTGGCCCGCTCAGCGCCTTGTTAAGCATCAGGTACGCGCGCGGCCGGTACATCGACATCTGCCGCAAGCTGAACGCGCTCCGGTCGCCTTGCACGATCGAGAAGTTGTACTGTTGCCGTCGGCGTCGCGCGGGAAACGTGATTCGGAAGAGCTTTGCCGGGGTGGGCAGCCGGGACGTGATCGAAACGTAATGGTAGGATATGCTCAGCGGCAACCGTTTGCAAGCAAGCAACGACGACCTGTCGGTCGTGATGCGTTTGCAACCACGGCGGCGGCAGATGTTCATCGTAACCTGCCGATAACCGAATTCGTCTGTTCTCATCAGCTTTCTGTAGTAGCCGCCGGCCGGACAGGTGATTGGCGCGATGCACCTGTGACTTCCGTGGGTGTTCACACATACGCTGCGCGCTCCGCACATTCCCTTGTTTTGGTCGCATTCGTTGCGATCGATGCACGCGTACTCCAGTCTGTTGTACCTGGAGAAAAACAAAAAATGCGATGATAAAGACATGAAGGATACGTGGAATCCATGCGTCGAATGCTTTTCATCCAAACGTCTCACCCCGGCGGACATTGGCACTGAAATGAACCGGGGAGATTTGCGCATCGCCACTGGCACTTGCTTCCCTCACCCAGTCTGCACTCTTGGTCGTCGACGCACTCCCCTGCAACGAAAAGCGTTTTGCCTCGATATGCTGGAAAGACAGCACGCGCATTATCGTGAATAAATTTATGGGTTTTTGCGTGCCTTCGCCCTCGCAGCTATTAGCAATCATGGTTTGGGGCTCGTGGTTACTGTCCAAAATAGGCAGTTGCGCTAAACGATAAAGTCCGACATAACCGTGCTGCTTACCGCTGTACATTGTGAAGCCTTGGTGGCAGCGGCAGTAAAAGCTTCCTTGCGTGTTGATACATTCCGAGTGCTGCGGGCACATGTTCAAGTCGCATTCGTTCACGTCGGTGCAGTACCGACCATTGGTACGCTGATCTTTTGCGTAACCATCTCGGCACACGCACTCGTATGAACCCTGCGTGTTTCTGCACGTTTCTCCGGCACCTGCGCAATACGAAGCAATAAAATCGTCACTGTGATTATTTTATATTCGCCCCTTGTCTCCTGAACGAAGCTGCTGATCTGTGAGCAGTGACTGAGCGACTTGATGCTAATGTGCGTCGCATTCGTGTGCGAAAAACACTACCAAGGCTCGAACGTGAGCACGCCTGAGCAGCGATGTTGTTCGTTTAAGCGCGGTAGGCTGCGCGTAAGCGACGATTGCTTTAACGCTCCAGTACTAGTGAGTCAATGAGACCCTTAAGTGGCAGGCCATGCGCCGATGCCCCCATAAAGGTGACACCTTCGCTTTATGCCGCAATTATGCCGAACGGAACCTTTGTTGTGGCTGGTGGATGTAAGTGTGTTTTCCTTAAAACTGAAGTGCTGCTTCAGCCGTCCATGCGTTGTCTAGCAACCGAGCATTCGACGCTATTCAGCGATAGTCACCTTGGCACACATTGTCGGAACATTCGTCCCTGTCGATGCACGAGCCGTGTGTTGAGGGGAGGTAACCCGTTCGGCAACGGCATCTGTAGCTTCCTCTTGTGTTGATGCAGTGCTGGTTGTCGTCGCACGGCCTCTGCACGCACTCGTTTATGTCTCTGCAGAATCTTCCTCTCTGTGCAAACGATAGAGAGATGATTTATGTGCCACCTGCAGGGTGGGTTATCGGTTTATTTTTTTCAATGATCGACTTACTTTGATCATTCCGGGTGAGCAATTGCATCTGAACGACCCCTTGGTGTTGATGCATTGTTGACCACTGCCGCAATATCCTAAGGCGCATTCGTCCTTGTCAGCGCATTCACCTGGCAAATAATGTTGAAATACCTTTGATAACTTGCAGCAACCAAGTTTTTTAAAGTCTGACCTTGCAAATAGAGCAATTGCACTTACACTAACTTTAAGTTCCCTGCTATACCTATATAGTAACATTTATTATTTATTGAAAGTTTATCAAAGTATTTACCGCTGTCAGTATCAAGGTCGTATCCATAAGGACAAATGCATATATAGCTCCCCCACAAATTCCTGCAGACTTGTCCAATCTTGCATGGTGCGATTTCTGTGCATTCGTTGACATCCACACAACCCCGGCCGTCGACGTGTCTGTAAGTGATGAGTACTCGCAAATAAGCTAAGGCTTTCCTTATTCGTAATATCTTCCCGGAAAATATTTTTCCAGATACAGGCAAGACCTGCTCATTCACCTCAGTAGATAATTGTGTGAGCAATCATTAGATAGATTTGCATCTATATTACTATCTAATACGAATAGTGTACGTGTATCCTTCGATTTTTACTCAATGACCCGAATCGTCGATATGTTAACAATGTTTTATAGTAAAAAGCTGCTCTTATTCAAATCATACTGGCTTATATTCAAAATTGCCTACTTGGTCAAGGCTGTTCAGCGTTGGGGATTTGTCCGTATTTTCATAATTAAACCCTTAAAATTTAGAGGCAATAAAGATATTGACCCATTCAAGCTGTTTAAGACATCTGTCGTAGTTTGTATATGTAAAATCGAAATAATTCAATCCACACATTCTGGTGTCAAGCGAAATTTCTGACCACTGCAAAATTCCTGACCTGTTATTGTTTGTCAGTTATTTTGCTTCTCAGGGTAAAGGAATAAAATTTGACGTTTACTTTTGTGATGTGTGTTGTGTAAATTAAATCTTTTTGCTTAGATGTGAGATGCCCACAACAAGCTACAGTACGGGAATAAATATCACCACTGAAAAATACTGGACTTAATCTTGGACATCAATTATTCTTCTTTTTCTAACCCTAACCGGACACACTTACCCAACCCTAAGCCCTAATCATAAGTTTTCTCAGCGTGTTTGATATCTAGAATATTACTCTGTGTATGCGCACATGGCGTGAAGTCAGAAATTTCGCCTGACACCGGTTCACATGCCTTGATGGTGAAAAAGTGGAAACATGGCTGTGCTGTCGTGTTCTCACTCTTAGTATGTTAATCATTAACCTTTACCCACATGTGATGTGATCGCAATAAGATAAAACTCGTTGGTTAGATTTAAACGTTTTTCTCGATAGTTAATATCGCCAGGTAAGCTAGGTTTTGTAACTTGAGGTTAGTGATGCATTTGAAGAGAGAAGAAAAGCAAAGGCTTCTGTTTGACGTTCGGGTCTGGATATAGACTATTCACCTATGTGATGCAGAAGAGTTTAGACTTTTATCTTGCGCGAGCAAATTAATCATGGTTTTAACTTTGTTACTCCGTCATTGGCGTCTGTGCTTGATTTACCAATACCGTACATTTATTTCAGCCCGCGTTTTTTAGTAAATCGTGATCTCCAACCAAATATAATTCTGTCTTGTGATAACTGAAGTATCTGATGTAGTACTTGCCTGAAACCGTGCGTGCAATGTCCATTCAAAGTTTTTCCGTCACTCATAGTGTTCGACACCACGGCCATTTGTCCATAAACTCCAACAACTGCAGTTACTCCCAAGTACAAAATAGCGCTCAGTCTCATGATTTATTGTAAAGTTTTCTTTTGATTCTTCGCTTCGGGCTGTTGCCAATCGAACGGATAAATAGGACACACAAATTCTCGTTTGCTATCCTGTGCACCAGCGCACTACAACAACAACTTCTAAAAACACGGTCTGTAGACGAAAAAATATTGTTGAAAACACTTGAACAACTTGGTTTTAATACTTTTAGACTCCGAGGAGTCGTCTCAGGTTTAATGATTCGCAAAGTTCACTGAAGGTGACACTTGTTTTTTGTTAGAATGTAGCCACCTTACAGATGTCATAGCTCATGTGGGTTTGCTGCTGCTTACCGCATTGATGCAAGAGCTCAATAATTAGCAATGCCGTGTCTGGACTCAACGGAACGGACTTGGCATTTATGTAGCGCTCAAAAGTATAGTTCATAAAATTCGTACCTGATATTAAATAGTTTTACTATTTTNTCCGTCCTAACAAGACAAATTGCTCAAATAATTTGCGAGCTTCCCCATCCTCAACACGTCTACTGCCGGAACCTGCGTTTGACCTTTTGCCTTGTTTAACAACTCTCCTAGAGATAAGAACTGCTCGCTTCATCCAGTTTTGGCGCAACCGTAAGATTGTCGACCACCTCAACTGCAAACGAGGATTCGGTCTTCGTTTTGGGTGCCAGCTATAAATGCAGCATAGAATAACAATAATTCCACTCAGGTTCCACATCAGAGGCTTTTCAGGGCGGTTGAGGATCCTGTTGATATCCCGTCAAACGCTATCGGCCACCAGCTATTGCCGTAAGCGTTTTAACTCCTGCTGTTGTGTCATCCATACGTTTTTCAATCTGCTCGACTCAAAATCCTTGAGCCCTTTTGCGAATTCTACGCTCTTTGCTCACATCTTCTTCAGCATGCCAAAGCTTTCGGTCGATGAAACGGTACTTGAAGCGCGCTCACCGTGACATCTGTCCCTGTCGACGCCGAATCAGCCTTGGTCGACGCTTCGCGGTATTTCGTTTCCCTTCTCGGGTAATCTTCGCCTATTGTGGCACCTCGTAAACAAGACAATCTCCTGCTAGTCGTCTTTTAGAGTTCCATTGCTAATTTGACATGATCGTTAAATGGCTTGGCTCACGTTTGTTTACTTTGCACTTTAATCCTTTGTGTCAGTCTGTTTTTGTAAGCTCGCTAGATCCAAGCCCTAGCGCTTTTGGCAGAACGTTTGCAGTAGGCAGCTGAAGACGAAAAAATCTTACCCTAAATAGTTTTGAGTTTTGTTCGCGCTATTGCCTTTTCCCTGCTTATTTCAATAACTGCCGGTGGCTTGTCCTTACGCTCTCACGTACTTCTCAGATTGCGTGGCTCGGCACGAGAGGTAATGGCAGTGTATGGCGTTCTTTTTTTTCTGTCTACATACCGCAGATGCTTTCACCGGACCAGCGCCGTACGACTGCAGGCTTTGTTTTGAAACAAAGTGACAGGCATCATCCAGATTTGCTGATCTGCATTTCTTGCCTTGCCGTTGCGAAGTTGGTGGTGCATCGCCGAAAACGCAGCCCTCAAGCGGCACAATCATACCAAGTTTAAGAACAGCTTATGACTCGGCTTATTGTTGCAAGCTGTTTTCATTATAGGCTTAAATCTGTATTTCGTGTTTGAAAGGCAATTGCGCGATTTCATTCTCGAGGAAACGGTTTCTATACCAAAACAAACACGTGCAGTCCAGGCCAAGTGCCACAAGCGGATTTCCTCATTCTCGGCTGATAAAGCCATGTTCAAGACTCGTGCGTGAGAAGGGACCCCGAAACTTCGATTTGTGCTTCAATCAAATTTCAGGCAGGAAACGTTCAAACAGCTGAGCCATCCACGCCTGGTTTCCTGCTGGCCGAGACATCTTCAACAGTTTTCCACGCCCATAATATTAGTGCCACTGCTGCTATTTTCTTCGCGCCGGTGCTACGGTGTCCATGTCCTTTCCTTTTCCACTTGTGCCGGAAAGCCCGGGGCTTGAAATGAAGCTGACGCATGCCTCTTGCATTCCTAGCACCCCCTAGGCTGTCGCTGCGAAGCTCACTCTGAATGTCGTCTTGGCTTTGTTCGTTCCGTGAACAGTAACCGGTGTGACGAAGATCAAAGCCACAAGCCGCTCTGGTTATGTTGTCAGAATATACGATTCATCGCGGCTTTTGTTTCGAAATGTTTGTTTATTTAAAGCAGCGCTCCGCTCCCATACGAGCAACATGACAGGGCGTGGCTGTTTGTCTTGAGCTAATCGCCCCGGTTTCTTGCGTTGCTCATTGTCTTCTGAGTTTTCGCCTGAAACCGCACTATTTTTTGCAGACCTTGAACGGCGTTGTTCCAACTCAAGCCACAGACTCCAAAACCAACAGCGCGGGCGTAGCTGACGGTATGCGACTGTGTACACTGCCGAAGATGTGTTGCATCGACATGACCTTACACCGCAAAGATATCCTCTTGGCTTGTTTTAGCTTCGTTTCTGATTACACTTATCATTGGCGGTCATTGTAGCGATTTGCGCGTAATTTTAAGTTATCTCTGGTTGTTCGTAAGTGCTTGCGCCATGTAGTTCCGGTTACGTAGACAAAAACACGAAAATTGCTCGTTGTTCAAACTGACCTCCGCCCATTGTCGCATTACTCCGGTATGCGCTCAGTCGTCAATTAACGTTGAAAAGTTCCGCAGCGCGAGTAGAATTAAAAACATTATTATCCACTTCGATCGCTTTAAAATCGCTCAGCCCACTACTCGAAACCAATACGTTGTTTTCATCGGCGTTTTTGTCGCGTTTTAAATGCTTTTAATCGACGCCTGTGACGTGTCAGGTTCGAGCAAGCCGGTGCAAACTGAGGCGACTTCGACAAACTCGCCCCTGGTTGCAGCCGAAGACGGCGTCGCTGCTGCAAGCGAGCAACAGGTGTCGATGCCACCGCTGGCACCACTTGCTGTCGATAGCACCAACGCTGACCAAACGGTGAGTGTTAACGGTAGTTTGACGCTGTTTTATTGTTTGTTAGTTTTTTTTGTGCATTTGGGTCACGCAACCGACGTTACCCGGATACGTGATGGCAGGTGTTGTTTGCTTAGATAGAGTCCGACTTAGCGATTCGGAAACGCAGAGTTAGAAAGGAGAAAATAGGAAACACGTGTCTAATAGTTTGTGGGAATGTGCTGACGTAATGCTGACGTAACTGGAAATCGCTTTTCTTGACTAGTATGTGGCGATCTTTGCTTTTTCGCAGCATGCTATCGTTCCACCTGCTGCATTTCCGCATATGAAGTGGCTTTCTTGACGAACGCTGCAAAGCGAGCAAATGCTGTTAGCGACGCCTGCTGTCTTCACAACCGTTGAAAATTAAGTTGCGCACTTAACCTGCTCGCTGAGCTGACATTTGTTGCGCCGTCCGTTCACTGACCAACACGTGCAGGAAAAGTTCATTAATCTGTGAACCGTAATGTGTTCTTGCCTCGAACGATCGGTGGCGGCGTTGTGTCATTCTGCAGCTGCTCGACTTCCGGAAAGCTCTGCGTATTATCGACCCATGCAGTTTTAGTACACGGATAGGACAAGAATGGCACGGAATATTCCGAAATGTATTTATTTATGCAGTCCGGGTCTTTGGCATCTGCAAAGCTAGCACCTCGTACCTAAATTTTTATATTCCGTGTGAAACAAAAAAGAAGTTCGCACTGCAGCAAAGGATTGAGACGATAATCTGCAGAACTCACCGGTTTTGATATTCACCTGCTATTCCATGCCAGTGTAAAATCGCAACGATCTGTGGTTACGTGTCGCAGTCTCTCAATTTAAAATTCAGATATTTGTGATCCTAATAATATTGGAATATAGCCTAAGGAAGATATAACGAAGCTTTTGACACAAAATGTTTAAAGCATCGTAGCTGTCAAGGTTCAAAATTCCGTCTTGACAAAGCGACTGTGCATGGTTCTGCCATAGCATTATACCGTGTGTTGTGTGTCAGCTTCCCCGCAAGATTTTTTTTCGTTAAGGAAGCAACAGCTGAAAATATGGAGGTTGACGAAGCAGCCAGTGGTCAAGCGACGTAAGTACACTGTCTGATAACTCTGCGCCTTTGAAAAGCATTGTGCTGGCATCGCATGCCGTAGCCTCGAATATGTCAACCTTTTTGGAATGGGTGTCTTGGCCGTAATCTCGCCACTGCCTTGTTTGGCGGCAGGCAGGTCCCGGCACCTGTTTTGATGAGCTCAGCAAAACGAAATCTATACGAATTGTTTTTTATCGTTTGTAAGATTTTTATATTTTGCTGTTGTACGCACGTTATGCGAAAAAACACTAAAATGCTTTCGTTTGGAAGAACTTATGCTCGCATGGCAATCTATATCGACGTTGGACTTTTTTGTGCTAGCCAAGACAATACGTGGATCAAGTTAGTGACTTTAAGTTGCATGGATGCGGACTTAGACTCATTTATTTGTCGTCGACAAGGGTGGTGCACGAAGCAACGACCGAGAGCGGGCACACCATCATTGCCCCGAGCAGCACCAGTTCACAGATAATACAAATCGGCACAGGCGATGACAAGCAATTCATCGAGGTGCCCGAAGGATACACACTGATACAAACGCCGGAAGGCTTGGTTATGTCGCAGGTCAGTGCTGCAGAGCGTTTGGCGTGCGCGCGGCTTATTTTCTTAACGCCCTCGGGTCGGCATTCTTGTCACTCTGACCTTCATCGCCGTTGCTAGTTGAATTTGCGTTTTCGTTCTTCCATGATCTGTTGCGCCGATCGCTTCCGGCTACATGTTTATTTTCACTGTTGTTTTCAAAGTTCGCGTGAAACTCGCACAATGCGAGCGCAGGCGGATTAGCCAAGCGTAGCACATTCTCGACCGTTAACCGCGAAATCCATTCGCCTTCCCCGCAGTATCTTCTCCTGACGTTCCAAGCAGTACAATCGGCTTGCTGCGCAGCGAATCTCGACTTGGCGTTGCGTGTTGCATGACTCGCTCTTTTCACGGTCAATGTTTACCACTCACGTCATTTGTCTAAAATGATCTATCGCTGCCATCTTCCTGTTCAACTGCGAATAGATTTTGAAAGATGCCTGTCCGATTAGACCGCATCGATTTTGGCAGCGTCGCATTTAGTCCACTTAATCTGTAATATTTGTCACTCATAGCAATGTCAAGTGACAAATTATCGCTTTCGCGTTCCAACTCCCAATCTTTATACGCTGTTGCGTGAAACGGTCGCACGTAGCTTAAACGTAAAAGCTTGCCGAAGTTGTCGGCAAGGTGAGTATCGGCAACCTGCTACCAGCCCTGTGATCGTCTGTCTGGTCGATACTATCTCCAAGAATCGCGTCATTTAAATTGCAGCCTGGAACTACTCTGTCGCAAGCGGATGACGGCACGATCTACGTCACGCAAGAAGATGGGACAACTGCCCCACTAGATTCGCAGAAAAGTACCGTTCCCCTGGAAACGGTGGAGTCGCTTTTGGCTCTAGAAGGTCAACAGCAACAGCAGCCGTGACGAACGGAAGTTGCGCAAGATTGCTGTCTTGTCTCCGGCGTAGCTTGATGCGCGATATGTTGAAAGATAACAAAAGCTGACATGCGCAAATAGACTTGCTGCTCGATCGATCGTGAAATGATCATGGTGTTTTTGTGTTTGCTTCAAATCACACAAGGACACGTTGGGGTCAGGTGAACGCAAGATATCCCTAACTTGCCAAACTTTGGGCGCACTGTTGTTCTCATACAGCAGAAACAAGACGCTGTGAAAAAATTGAAGTGCAACATCCAAAGTTCAACCCATCGTGCGTGCGTACAACTGGGTTACAACAAATTCATCAGCGAAACGCAGATCACGGCCTCGCGCAAGCTTATTTGAGATATCTCTGCGCAAGATCTTCGGTGTATTTCGTCGCGGGCGTGACACGTATGCCGCTCAGTCGTCGATAATACTTCGTCAGCCTGAAACCGGTGACTTTAGCTACAAATGAACGCTTGCTCTCGAACACCTTTCAAGTTCGGCATTCGCGCATTGCATACGCAAGTGCCAGGGACATGCAGCAAAGATTCTAGATCGCTACCTGTTTGCATGAGAGCCAATTCGTGCGCAACAACTTCCCATGATTGAAGTTGGCACTTTTGCCAATTGCGGAACGTGTACCTTATTACTGGTTCATTAGTCAGGCCGCGCAGCGTGCTCGCCCCTGAGTGAACACTACATTGCCGTTTCCATTGCTTGTTTGATTCGTTTTAGACGTGCGCGTTGTTAATAAAGAACGACGTCTGTACAGTGCGAGTCGTCGTGGTTTGCGTTGATACAACTGCGTGTTTTCTTAACAGCCAGAGCCGTCCGCCCACGAAGCCATTATCGCGAAAGATCAAATCGTGACCTTCCTTTTCGTTTAAAACCAAGCTGACTGTTGCTAAACTCGACTACATCTGCAACTTACACGAATTTGCAAATACCTTTGAGCAAGGGGATTTGGGCGTCTGCGATGGTGGAGCAATTAGCAGTGTGTACTAACAAGGAAAGATGTTATCAATCACATGAAGCATTTGAAGCAACAGCGTAAAGTTCAATAATGCGTTGTGTGACCATTGTCTCAAAGTGCTTGGTTCAAAAGCATCTTGACCGCGTCAATGAGTGAAAATTATTTGCCGGCTGCTCAGGTTTACGGCAAACCCGCGGTTGCTCGTGTTTCAAATTTACCTTTGATGAAACCGTTTATAGTTGGCATCTGCAACGTGTCATCGTCTTGAAACTAACTCTGACGACTGTCTCGCCCGTTTAACTCAAATATCCTGCGCTATGTGTAGTCCACATAAATTTTCTGCTCACCTGAAACAGCGGTGTAACGAACTGAAAAGCGAAGACCACTGAAATCACATCACAACATGAATTGCGTTACTCGTGCTAAACTGCAGATTGTACCTGATAGTGTCCTTCACAGCTAATGCTCGCCCGCTTGAGCAAGCAGTCTGCAACCACAGATCTGTTCTGCCGTTGCGAGGTCTTGGTCTAGGTGAAATCGCGTGCGGTGAAGTGTGACCTTGCGCGCAGTTTTTTTCCTGTTCTGTTTATCGACAGAGAGCCAATGCGTAAACAAAGCTATATGCCCGCATCCGGTTTCACGTTCATGCTCCTTTGTGGTCGGTCTGTCTTACGGTCACTCGCAGTCGGCGTTCGGTTGTCAACCCCCCTGTGAGCGCTCTCGCTTCGGCAAAAGCATTTATGGTAGTGGCATCGCCACCATACTCCTGACAGGTCAAGGTAATAGATGTAGGCGGTGTTATTCTTGGTTGCCTCCGGGCAGGTTCTGAAGGCCCCCTTGTCGAAATACTGTTCTCAGTGTCGCTCCGCTCCCATCTTTTGAAGTTGATAATGAAGCACCGCAGAAGTGGGTCAGTTAAGTTGCGCTTGTTTTTCATGTCACTCTTGGGGTTTAGTTCGTGATAATATTTGAAAACATCGACAATTGAGTGAGCTAACTTAACTTCGTCGGGTAAGAAACTTGAAGGCTGTATACTTGGCACCTGAGTTATATTTGTTGATTTCAGCAATGCCTTTCTGCTATAACTTCTACACTTGCAAACAGCCAATTACCCCTGTGGAATTTCATGTTGGTATCACGCTGCGGATTGGCAAAAATCAGCAAGTCCGTCAGCATCCAGAAGTTTGACAAAAGGATAGGGATCTTGGCAGTGGCGTGCAGGGCCCGTGAAAGAAAAAAATTGTACTGGTGCGAAACCTGTTTTGGGCTCCTCCCTTATATATTGTGTAAAACTGATGAAGAGCTTCATCAGCTTTTCAATACTATGACTAGAAGGGTGATTTGCTGTATTTATTATTTTGTATTACAAGGGTGACCAAACCCGCTGTATGCATGAGCCGCATATCGTAAAACCTGAGTTGCAAAGAGCCGCAAGATAAAAGCCGAAAAACACGAATTCATTTGTAATCCACGGTTCTGTGACATCATGTTCCTTTTTGGAACGACTTGCGAAAGTAATACAGTACGGCACGCTAACTACCACAGTACAATTTTACAATATTTCTACACTTTGCAATAGAAATAAAAAATTCTTCGCAAAGCTCGAAGAGCCGGAGTTTGGCCACCCCTGTTTATTATAACCATTTACAGGGACGCCGGAGAGCGGTGGAATGACGTGGGGCGTTGTCCCCTGCCATTTCAAAAGGGAGGCAACTGGAACGGAGGTGCCTTTTCATAACAGAACCATAGGCACTTTCATGGTTTATCAAGAACATTTATTGCGCCTATTCGCGCACCCAGAAAATTCAGAATGGTTTTCTATAATTTCTGCTGTTATTTTAGAGGTCAATGTTGTTGCGCAGAAACAAGCATAGCTGGTATCGATTTTTGGGTTTTTTACAAGTTTCCATTGTTCTCAACTCTTTTACTGCCCTCCCCGTGCCTTATGGCTGTTCTAACGCCCCTGACCATTTACCAATTTCATTAGTTGATTTCAAAATGTATCAGGCTGATCTCAAAGAATGCGCATATCACAGTTGATTTGCGAATTTAGCAACTGTACATCAAATTTAACATTAAATTTCTATATAGTTTACACCAACCGTCAAATCTTGCTGTAAATTCAGTTAAAACAAATGACTGCCAGTCTCATTCTAAATGTCTCACAAAAACATTTGAAATCTTGATCAAAACAATTTTCATGCTTTTGTGCGGCGCTAAGCACCCCCGTCAGATTTTTTTCTGTTACCCGTTTACCTCAAAACTTGATGTTAGAATGTCTTCATTTCTCTCCCACTGCCGGATCCTTGTCTGACGATGAGTGAATGAAGTTGTAGTTGGGCCGCTGTTCATGTGTTTGGCTCCACTCTGTGTTGACTGTCTTTATCAATTAACACCTACTCTGTAATGCGCTATGGCTAACCATTTTCTGCTCTTGTGTTATTCGACTACTCCTGTGATATGAACCACGAGTCTGCGGCAAATACATCATTTAAAACAAATGAATAAATTAACAGCGAGGCTACGCTATAACAGTTCTCACTGGCAAAGCAAATTTAATAATTCTATAGCCTCATACCGCAATGGGACAAGAATGTAACTACTCCCTTTGGCATGGATTCTACAAGTTTTTGGCAGTTTGCTTTACTGGCCCGATACCATACTTGAATAATAGCCTCTATGAGCTTGGTCATAGTGGTGCCATTCAATTTTTGTAACTGAGATTTTGTTATACAAATTCTCAATGGGGTTAAGATCTGGAGAATTCCAGACCACTCTTCACGATTTTAGATGAAAGATACGGGTAACCATCCTGCCGGAATATCCCTTTACCCATGGGCGTCGGAAGGGGGGGAAGGAGGGCCAAGTGCCCCTTGGATTTTGAAAATTTCAGCAAAAAATGTTGTTTTCTTAGTTTCGAGCGGGAAAAAACAAATTTCACCACTTTTGAAGCCCCTACAAAAATTTTTGTAAAAGTCCAGTAGTGGCCCCCCCTGGAAAAAAAACTTTCTGGCGCCCATGCTTCTACCACGAGGAAATGCCCTTCTTATGTCTGGAATGACTTTTCTTTCAATTACTTCGATGCATTTGCTTGAATTTATCATACCCCAGGCCCGTAACCAGCTTGGAAGACCAGGTGGGGCGAAGAGTTTTCTGAGACGGGCCTAAATTTTTGAAATATGTCCAATAGTTTCAAACTATGTCCAACACATTTTTGCAGAGGGGGGCGATGTCCCCGGTTACGGGCCTGTCATACCCTCAGTTGACATAAGTGAACCTACTCCAGAACAGCTAAAACTTCCCATGAACATGTTCTTTTGGTGGTGTTTAACGACTTCATTGAAATGGGTAGGGCCTATTCACTCTTCCTGATCCTGACAAACCTGCTGTGCTTCCCATGAAACAAAAACTGACTTTCATCTGAAAGCGGAATTTTTTTCCAGTCTTCTACAGTGCAATATTTATGTTTTTTGCCCATTCTAATTTGTTCATTTCATGGGTAAGAAGCTGCTTTTTTAGGGTTTTTTTAGCCTTTCTGCCAGCCTTCAATAGGAGGCGTCGCACCGTTCCAGAGCTTATGTGAACTCCAGCATGCATTAAATCCTTCTGTAAATCAAAGCTCGTCTTCCTTGCATACCTTTTGCAATGGTTGTTTAAAGTACAGTCTCAGTGTTCCAAAAGTATAACAATGCGACTCCGCTGCCTAGGTGTGACATCTGCCATTAAAAATCACAGAAATTCCAACATTTATGACTTTCAGATAGGGGAAGGTGGGGTACAGTCGACACTTTTTTGCATTTTCAACCACTGCTACTTTATTTCAAGTCTAAACAAGCTCAAAATTTGTCACACAATAAAGCAACTCTATATACACAATATCATGCCAAAACATGAAAACAACGACCTTCAGAAAAATTTTTACAATCGATTTAAAAAGGGTACTTTTTCTGTCGAGTGTGCCCCCTGCTTGGGGGTCCCCGTGGCTACATTAGAAAAGTTTATTACATGAGTGAATTTATACCAAAATTGCGACATAACTTACCTAGTGTATGTGAAATTGAAACTAATGGGAAAAATATTGACCCTTCTTGCAGCAAACCTGAAATAGTGCCGTACCTCTATCTTCTAGCCCCCTTTGGCCCAGCGCCCTAGGCAGCTGCCTAGTTTGCCTAGCGCTAGCGCCGGGACAGTTGGTAGCACTTCGGGGACATTTGGTGATATTCGGGCAAAATATCCTTCGCATCCCCAAAATTTTCCTACTCCTACATTTATGTTAATTAGGTTCGCAACTTACGTTAAAGAAAACCCAAAAATTAGGTTTTACGCCAGCATTTTTACAGTTTGCCAGAAATTCTACAATTAGCCATAGCCGTTTTTTGAAATGGACTCTTCACTCAGGCAGGAGAACTTTGGCAGTTGGGCCACAACAATAATTCACATTAAAGATGTCTTGTTTTTTTCTATTTTGGTTGCTTATATTCAGCGCTTTAAAAATTTAATCAACACAGCTTGAACATTACAATAACAAATCACCCTGTTATTGATAGCTTCACCACTGTTAGAATGAAATCATAAGTAAACATTTTTTCAAATCCAGTGATGACAGTCATCAACTGATAACGAAGTGCTCATTCAACTCAAAATGTATTTAACAAAGGCAAACTAGCTGTACAATTTTGTTGATACCTTCATGATTTGTCCGCATTTATCCGCAGGCCCTCTAACGACATTGCTTAAAAAAGAGTTTCATCGCGTATAGGTTACCAATTAGTTTCCTTTCTCCTGCGTTCAGTTCGGCAAAGTAAATTTTTTCAAGTTTTCAATTAATTCGTAAATTACAATGTTCCAACTGTTAAGAATGCAAATTATCACCTTTACGTGCCACCGATTAGAATATTCTTGCTAATTCTATTCCACTGTCTCCTCTCACGGTGTTTACCTATACGGCAATTGCTGTAAATGCCCTCACTAAATACATGTTTACGCTTTATCGTGCAACCTTAGAAAAACTTACAAGCGTTACGCAGTCTTTCTACAAATATAGTTCTTGGTTCAGCATAGCAGTTAAGTTTCGAACTGACTAAGAAAAGAGATGTGCAGTCTTATCAAATTCAATGAGTAATATTACTCCAGAATTCTCATCCAGACTGTCAAGCCGGCGACTCTAGTATTTTCTGCTGAGCAACAAAGACCGCCAACATATGAGCTTTTGAGAATTGTCTTTCTTCGTTGACTGTAAAAACAGATTTCCATATGCTTGGAAGCCAGTGCTTCGCGTTTTAATGAAAATACTATGCGAGGTCTACACTTTTCTTGATGATGCATTTAAAAATAGCCTACCTGTTTTCTTTAGTTGCCAATTTATGTACTCTTTTTATAACTGTTTACTGCCTGAATACTTTGACAAGTACTTTTGAAAGATTGCATCAGTTCATAATTATATCAAACAAGGCATGCTTCTTTAAAAAAATACCATTTAGCCATAGAATAAAAACATCTCTGGGTCAGCTTTCTTTAATGCATTTTGTTCCCAAATTTGGTCTGAAATTCCTGAAAAGTTTATGTCTCTTTTATCTTTTTCATTTGGAAAACAATACATACATGTCTTGTTATCTTGTCAGTAAACGCCAGTTCATTCTTTATTCATATTTTTGTTCCATTTTTCTGTAATTTTGTACACAATACCTCTTCTTTCCGCAGCACTCTTCGTAGTGCTCACCCACGCACCCTGTACGTGAGCATGTTTTTCACCCTCTCTGTTTTTTGTTGTCCTTTGATGTTGTAATTTGTTACTAACTTCTGTCTAATGTTCCAATGATTGCATCTTATCGCTTTATTTTTCTTCTTCGCTTGTAACGAAGTCTTCAAATAATTTATGTCAACAATAGGGCTGCTTGAGTAGTTAACCCATAAGGTCTATGGCCAACTCTTTGTGTCTCTAGTATGTACAGTATTTCACATCAATTTGCAGAATTCCGAAAAACTCATTTGTTTTCCTCATTTTGTGTTTTAGTAACATGCAATTAAGTTTTCTGACCTTTGGTGTTTTGTTCTTTTATTGCATTTCTCTTATTTCGTGGTTTGAGTCACAAAAATGCATGAATAAATCTACCGACCTACTTTCAACATTCTTGGACGATAAGTAACAAAAAAGAATGATTCATCAGGCCAAGTGCGATAACAGAACTCATAACTATTCCGCAATGTTTGGGTTTCTTGTACGATTTGTCTAAGAAACCTGATTAACAAAAGAACAATATTGTAACGAAAATTTTGCCCATTTATTGTATGCCATTAAGAGTTGAAGTGTTAATGATTATGAAAACATTGCAATTAGTAACAGAGTCTTGTTTTTGTTTCTAATAAAGGATTATGTGTTAAGTTGTTAAGCCAATCAAGTTACCCAAAATTATTCACAATTTGACATTTGGCGTGAGCATTTAAAACGTGTTTTGCTTTAGTTTATAACTTCGGAACTTTTGGCAATGCTATGATTGGTGAAGTCACAGCGGCACTCCGGGTCCAAGATGGACTCGACACTTCTCCATCTGATCAACATACGTGTGGGTAATTAACTGTCATTGTCATAAAATTAAAATCACCTAACACTGGTGAAAAACATTGTGGGCAGATGTTTTCCCAGGAAAAGCGTCCTCCACTGCGTTTTACCTGGGACGTTACAGTGTTTGTTCGTTGAGGGCGTGTGCATGCCAAAACACATTCGTACTGTACCTGGCCTTGACCAAGGTTGGACTCAGCGTCCTACTCTGGATTAGTGTTGTACCAAGTGTTACGGGTTAGCGAACATTAGTGTTAAGAAGGTGTCTGTAACGCTGTGGTTCTGCCTCCAACGCCGTTGTAAAACGTTCTGTTGTGACTGTTTTTACCAATTTGCCTCGTGCAGACAGTGCGTGCTTGTACTATGGACTTCGTGTCTGTTTCAAAATCAAAAATAAATTAAATTAAACTAATTAAACTACCGCCATCGTTTCCAGCAGAATGTAAAAGTCACGCCAAATGGGATAAAAGTACATGCCGCGAAGTGGCACAAGCGGAATCTGCCTAGTAGCTCCTGTTAAGGTGCTCAGATGGGTGGTGTTTCAGCAGGCATTATACAGCATGTCTTATTTGTCAATCATCCATGGCTGTGGCTGCCAGACCTTGACATATGTTGCATGTGAGACCATGCAAAGGTCATTAGTTCCCGGCAGCTTTCGGGGTTACAAAAGTGTTCAAGATCCTAGGTCACAGCAACGCAGAGGCCCGCAGACAGAGTTACACATTTGGGGTAACATCAGATTTTTGGTGGGTGCAGAATTCTCATTGTAAAAATAAATTATCATCCAATTCCAAACAGTAAATATTTTGAAGTCTAGCCAACGTTTTCTATTCAGAACTGGAAACAAATCTTCGCAGCGCCGGATTTGAATGGTGGGGAGCCCGGGTTTAGATGGTTAGATGGTGGTGTTGCTAAAGTTCATAAATTCATAATTTTAAAAATAACATTTCGTTTTTCAACCAATAATCCCGCATTTTTCCGGTATATTGGATGATCAGATACCGATGTCTTTCCCTCCAGCGATAGCGTCAGACAACTCATCTATCATGTTTTTCGATGATACTTCTTGACGTTTTTCTGCTGCTGCACCGCTGGTTAAACAGGTCTATTGTCATCGTTACGTATATCTAAGTCTCTAACAACATATTTGTCGATTTTCTGTTCTCTTACAGATTCCGCAGAAATGTCTCCGCTGGACTCCACTGACACTGCAAAATAGTAACGTGAATATTTCTTGACTTAGCTGCAACTTCTTCCTCTCTCGTTTTTGCTTCTTTTGCTTTTTAATGTTTTCTAGAACCATTTGGATAAGCTCTGCACTTGTGAAGGGGACAATCCCCTTTTTTCTGTCCATGTTTATTTGTTAATAAACTCAGTAGGGCTGCCATATTTTCAGCGCAAAAAGAGAGGACAAAAAAGGAGGAAAAAATTGTTGCATATTTGCAAAAAGAGCCATAACGTTGAAGTAAAACTGTGCAATCTTTATCAGTTCTTGAAGCGTTTAATGGTATTGCAAGTTGCAAAATATTTTGCCTATATATCATCTCCCATCATTTTACAGTGAATTGCATTTGGCTGATGCTTTTTTTGCAAGAACTCGAACAAGTTTTGGTATTGGTCAAACAGTGTACTTCAGCTTCATCAATGGAAACGTTTCTATCAAGCAGATACTGCTCACATGTTTCATCCTTTTCCCAATTAATTGTTTGCGAAGGGAGGAATCTAGTCAAAGCATTTAAATTCAGCAAATAAAGTGGTCCATTTAGCCAGATGTGAAACACAAGACAATACAGATACATCTGACATGAATGAATCACAGTCATGATCCTTGCCTTCGCTGAATTTGCTTAGTGCTAATTTAACTTGGCTTGATATGTACATCTGATTGTCTCTCTTGAATCCTTGTCTTCACAGTGGCGAAACACGATGCAACCTCAACAACTGATGCTTTTGACTTCTCAGTATTTTGAACTTGCTCAATAAAAGCAGCCACAATTGATTGCAAATGTTTTAATGTGAACAGAATTCCCCCAAAGAATTTCCAAAAAATCGTTTCAGAACAACAGTTGGCTTGTCGATGGACATGCAGTATGAATTTGAAGCTGGGTGCAATTGAAGCATCCTTGACAAGCTGCGATAAAATGATAGCCACTTACGAGAAATAAGTTTTTGGTACTCAGTATCCACAAAGTCACTAAAGCCTTTTCACTCTTCTTTGTGAACTGTGCAAATGCAACCACACGTAAATCACCCAGCTTCAAAACAACTTAGTTTTGATTGCACGGCGCAAGGCCGCGACTGCATTTGTAATGGTACACGTACCATCACATGCGGAAATCCCCAGAAAATGCTATGCCGTATGCAAGGGAATCACCTGACAAAGAGAAAACGAACCACAAAAACAAGATATCTCAAAACTATATAACAATGGCCGACCCAAGCAACAGTAGAGTGATTATGGCATGTAATCTCTATTGCAGCTTGTAATATCATTGTAACGTCACCAGACCTTCCCGACCACAAAACATTCTTGCACCTCTGGATTCGCTGTAATTACTCGAAGCTATCACACTAAGCTATGCACAACACACTGGTCACCGTAATGGTAATGGTTTATTGTTTCATATGACTCAGCCAACAAGCAGAAGCACCATAAAAGCCACATCGCATGCAGTAAACCAACCATTAGCGAAAATTAGAGCAAATGAAAACACAATGGCACAGTAGTTGATCAGTGTAAACAAAGACGGGCGCTGTGTCATATACAGGGTGACCCAAAAAGATGCGTACCCATATTTTGTTCGATAAAAAAAACATTTTTTAACGAATGTCTTTTCTGTTGCAGGACGTGATAGGT
>JGI24021J15306_10000177_pt1 | contig 37620 bp, 23 predicted proteins | sample Ectturendosymbi1_FD_15306 | JGI IMG/M metagenome (IMG submission 15306)
TTAAGGCGAGTTTGGCCGTTTGGCGGAATCTTTTGCCTTACATTTTTCAGGGAGGGCTGCAGCCCGGCAGCCCCTCTAGACGAGCCGCCCCTGCTTAATTGTATAGGGCAGCTCGGGCTCCAATGGATGAGCCCGAGTAAAGCGCGAGCGAACGAAGTCGAGAGAACGCCTACTGCGAACGATATTGTCTTATTCAGGTCACCTGCAACATGAACGTGAAAGGCCGGACATGTAACAGAAATATATGAACAGTGACAAGGTACAAAGAAAAGATCCCGAGTTAACAACTTAGTGTAGTGAAGTGGGACCGTGGGTGGTGACACAAATATACAAAGCAAGCTTGCGTTCTCCGATATAAATCGTAATCGAAGACTCGGGCTAAAGCCCGAAGAGCCCGTGTGCCGGAGTCGCCACTGGGCTGTTAAAAACACCAAGAACACAGCTTTAAAAAAAAGGCAAAAATGACACAGCATTGATACGTGTCTTAAACACATTCAAAATCACAACTTTTCCACATCTTGAATACAGAAGTAACATGACTGAATACTCATTCTATAACTGTATTAGATGCAAGAATGCAAAGACAAGACAAAACTATGTAGCAATCAGTAAGTTGTCTGTAAGGATGCCAGTTGTGTTGCCAATGCAGAAATAAATATAGCTGTTTAGTTTTACCAATACAAAAACAAAAACACAATTGATATTGATCTGTGAAACATTTCATTTCGCGTATAAGATTCTGTAAAATTTCGCTATTTAGAATGGTGTTATGACACTTGAAATTACACCAATTTTTTAATGGTGTGGCACGAACTTTTTTCTACACACAAGCATGGGTGTCGGAGGGGGGCAGGAATTTTAAATTTTCAGCAAAAAATGCTGCTTTCTTAGTTTTGAGCAAAAAACAAATTTCATCACTTTTGGCCCACCCTAGAAAAACATTTGGAAAAATCCACTAGTACCCCCGTGGATAAAATCCTTCCGAAGCCCATGCACACAAGCATATAAAATTACACCATTTTTGTAAAAAATTGTGTTGTATTACACATCTGGCAACACTATTGAGCAACATCAATTCGGTTAGCAAGTCATAGCAGGATGTATTATGCCAAATAATTACGAAATTCTGCAAAATTCACAGCCACATCACAAATAATATATTACAAATAATATTGACAAAATACTGCCAAAATTCTGCAACATTTTTTCATTAAACAATTTACTTTAAACAATGGACCCAATAATATAATTGTGATACTAACTTTATTTAAGCAAAATTCGAAAGTTAAAAGTGGGGGACCAGCCCCCCCAGAAACAAAAGTGGGGGGCTAGGTCCATGCGGCCCCCCGGTTCCGCCACCTATGTTTTTTGCGCGGGTAGACGCAAGTCTATGATTAGATTATATTCAAAACTATGAAAAACACCGCAGTGAGTGCGCTGCATTTGTCATTATATGGACGGTTTACAATACCCGACTTACTTGCATTCCTCTTTCGTGTGCTTTGTTTCATCTGTGCAATAGAAGAACTTGCCCTTGAATAATTCAACTGCGATGACGGCGAAAATGAACATAAACAACATGTAAACCAGCAAGATCGTAGCAACATTACGGAAAGCGTTGACCACACACATGAAGACGGCCTGCAAAGACAAATATGATGTTTTTCTCACAAAGTCAAAAATGATGGTTTACTCACGAAGCCACTGAAATGCAAATACAGCGAAGGTTTTGTTTAAACAGTTATGTTATGAAGTAGCAGTTGGCCTAATTCGTTGTATATTGCTTAGAAACGCATTTCTACAGCGGTAGCCTGCTGGGCTGTCCACTCTGTTTCTCCAAACACAGCAAAATGTAATTGAGTCATGTTGTTTCACACTGGCACTGCTCAAGGGGATGATATCGTTTTAGGAAAGATTCGAATCACAGATCACACTGAGTTCACCAACTGCAACGTAACGTTCATATTTCAGCACAAGCGATCAGTTGCTTTAGCCTTTAGCTTTGTTTTTCATGGTTACTGAAGCAGGAAAAATTGTGCATAAGATCGCAAAAAAATTCTCATGTATAAAATACCGGAAATTCGTCAAAGATTCAATTGTTTATAGCGAAACCGACTACCCAAAAAAGTCGTTAATAGATGAATTCTATTTTTCACTAAACCTTACTTTGAGCTTCGGTAAACGTTTGATTGTTTTGAGCGGACGCAACACTCTCAGCACTCTTAGGGACTTTATAACTCCTAAATCCAGTTTGGGATTGTCAGATGCTCTGTAAAACAAAAGTATGAAGTATAGCTTTAATCTGTCATTTCCTCTTATTTATTACAATGAGGAGTTTCTGAGAAAGTGGTGCACAGCTTTGCCGAGTGTGACATCACAATGGCGTACGATGATAACTTACGTCGTATTCATTCAACCACATTTTTCGACCACAAAAAACATAAAAAGTGCGGTCCACTACTGACTTGACTTTTGACTTATCCAACATTACAACGGCTGCTGCCATAGAAGGGAAAAAAGGCTACGATTGAACAATAGCAAACATATGAAAATGTCTAGACCAGGCATGTCTGTACTTTTTTCAAAGAGAGCCATATTTGATCACGTGAAGGCGCCTCCGATCCAGTATTCCCATCAAACATTTTCGGGTTAGCATAGCCCGGGCATTTCGCTTAGGGCTTGAACCAGAACCACTCCTTTGCGACAGCTTTTCTGTTCATACTCGCCCTCCGCAGCATATCGAAACGCAAGGAGAACTGTCTTCAGAAGCGAGAAACTGCCGGCCTTCCGATACAAAGGAGGTAATCCAGGCTATGGCGGGCCGTATGACACAATCTTAGACCGTGATCCATGTGAAGTGTGCTCGCGGAGCGCACTTTAGACACCCCTCGTGAATACAAAGTACTAGTTAATTTTAACAATTCTGACTTAAAATACGCTGTTTGCTTTGCAGCATTTTACCAAATTATTTTCAATTTTTTACTGGAGATGTTTCAACCACTTTCCTACCGTAAGTCAAAACCTATAGTTCCGAGTCGACCACACCAACAAATTTTTATAAATTAATCCATTTGCATCTGTGCTCAGCGGTGACGTTTCAGTTTCGGTTTTAAGCTTTGCGTTGATGATAGTCAAGTAGCATTGGTTTAAGTTGTGGGGTCTTTTCTTTTATTACGCAGACGAAATACATAATACTTTGGGGTTGACACGCAACATTCTTTAACTTAAACGTGCAGTTTTTGAATCCTTATAGTGTCAATATCGAACGCCAAGTTTTTGGCCAGGCGAAGTTTTTCAGCACGTTATTACAAAAATGTTTGAACAAAATATTTTAACAACGAAACCTGTTGCTTACGTCAGAGCGAATCCAATTAAAGCGCTGCAGACGACGACAAAGTCGAGAATGTTCCAGAAACTTTTGAAATACGAGCCAGGATGGAGAATCAAGCCGAGATCGATCATCTGCAGAAGAAGTGGGAACGTTTTTATGTAGTGAAACAAAAGGAAATTGTACTCTAAATATTTGAAAGAAATATAACAACTTTTCAAATAGATCTTACGTCTTTTTCACAGACCCAGTATCAAGTACTTCTCTCCTATAATACTCTACCTCGACTTCCTCACAATGAAAACACAACTTGATTATCCGATGGTTTAGCTCGGTAGGACGCCATCTCCAAATTTTTTAATGTGAGCGAACTGAAAATTTGTCTAGGCAATTTGAGTCGCATAAAAATTAGATGTAAATGCAGCTGTTGAAAATAGCAGGAAAACCTTAAGGTAAAGAAAAAAATTGATGCAAACGACACCTTTGCTTCAAAAGCGAACATTACCTAGCACTTTTCCAAAACGTTGATGAAATTAGCAGCGTTCATGAAGTTCAGTCAAAATGCTAGAATACTATGACTGGAACGTTTTCGTTGAAAAGTATTGTGTAATCTCCTATCAGCCGACTTTTGTGAGATACTACACCTTCCTCTGGCAAAACAAGTTGGCGTGAGCAGAGTGATTAAAAGCAAAGGTGTCGTTTTTAGAAACAACCTAACCAGTCTTCCACAAAAATCAACACGAAACAAACAAAACTCGCGAAAAAATGACACGACGAAAGGCACGGCAAAGCTACACAAGAACTTGCGTGCATTTACCTTCATCGCCATTTCAAAAGTAAACACTGCTGTAAAGATGTAGTCAAAGTATTTGAGGACATTGTTTCTGCTCGAATCCTTCCTCACAGGATCTTCAGCAGCAAGCGTCAAACTACTAAGCACGATGATCACCAAAATGGTTGTTTCGAAATAGCGAAGGTTAACTATGTAATGACAAGCCAGGCGAATTCTGCAAAAACAAAAAGCGTTTGGTGCTATGGATCACATTTATGTGCATGCGTTTCTTATTACAAACAAAAAGACGAGAAAAAGAAATAGCTGGAAATCTTGAACTCACGGGTTATCTTTCGAGAAGATGAACATAGAACTATTGGGCAGGATGGGCTGAGGTCCGTCATTATCATCATCATCGTTTTGATCATCGTTGAGAGGATCAACTAGCATTTCGTCTAAGAAAAAAAAAACTAATAATATTTCTCTAACAACATACAAGATCAAGGTTTGAGCTAACATATCGGTTGCAAATCAAAAAACAGCTGGGAGTTTTGTAGTGCAGATCGACTTTTCAATGAAATCTCCAATGAGGTGAAAGGATTAAGTAATTATCCGCAGCATGTTCCGCGAGTGACCAGCTAAGGCTGGAATGGTTCGATTCCCGGTCGAGTCATGCCGAAGACTTGAAAAACGGTATTTAACGCCTGTCCAGCTTCGTGCTCGGCGTTGATGGGTGGGTTCACGTAAAAAGTGCACTCGAGGTGCTGCTATTGACTCGGCACCAGTGCAGTGTTCACAACGAAAGTAGCCGCGTGGCCTCCGGGCAGGCAAGCAGAGTTGAGCGCGGATCACTTTTTTGTTTTTTCAAAGTTGGTACAAAAACGACTAGAATGAAACTGAGCCTGAACTAGCCTGAAGTTCCGCGAGTGAAAAGAAAGGATTAAAAAATTGCTAGAGATTTTGCCGTTACTAGATTGATGGAAATGGTTCAAACAACAAAATTTGACAAGTTTGTAGTTTTGGTCTGCAACCTTGCATGAAAAAGCAACGCTTCTTTTCAGTTTGATTGCAATAAATGCGTACGCCCTTTTGGATGTTCGATGCTTTGCTAGAAAATCTAAATAACAAAAACAGTCGAACTTTCTGCAACAGTAACATCATGTTTGTTTTGACATCAAGACACGTCTGGTCGGTAAACTGTTTCTGTACAAGTGATGACAACATAGAAATAGGGCGATCATGAAAAAACACCACTGTATTTAGGTAAACGTTCCTTATTTCTTAATCAAATGCTGTTTCAGCTTATCATCATGAATTACCAATATCGACTGCTGTAATTCGTGGATCCGACACCTGGTTTGTTTGACATGTTTGACCCGTGACTTTATCCACAGATTGGCTGCGGGTGGAAAGATCCAGTTTCTCTGTTTTATGATTTAGGGTCACGTGATTTCCGCTCACCACCCTGAAAGACAATAGTCCTGGAATCAGGCATGCTGTTTCTGGCAAACCTATGTATGTCTTTGTTAAACAAACTTCCTTGAAAACAAATGCGCAACATGTTTTTAATAAAGTCTGGCCGAAAAACGAAACAATGTGGCAGAAAAACAACAGACTTACTTTACGTCATTAGGAAGTGTGCCTTTAATTGTCATTCCTTCTTGCTGAAGAACTGGTTTACGCGCATTCTGCACAACGGAACAAAACATCTTAAAACCTGGTTCAGGTAACATTGAAAACTTGAATGTATACGTACTAATTGGCAAAATGATTCCAAAATTTTTAGAAGCACAGGCGTATTTTTCAACAACTCAGACATTATTCTCAAGCTCATCTGACAAGAAAAAACAAACTTGTATTTCAAAATATTTTTTTCAAAAACGAACATATTTTCCTTCCAAAAATATGAGAGGTACGCAAGGTCCCTCTAACCAAAATGTCAAAATTTCTTTACAGGTTAAGTATGAACTTTGAAGCTTGCTCGTCCATCAAAATGCCAGACTTGTTCATGCAAAAATGGCATTGGAGACCTCAAACACAGCTTTTGCTTTCACACGTTAGGTAAGCACTTCCATCTTGGCAGTAACGCCTCCCCTTGCTGAAAATTACAAAACGTCTGCATATTTCGATAGGACTGCTCGACAGAACGGTAAGAAAAAATCAGCTACTGAGGCACAGCTACTGGGGGAATCAGGTTAACAAGTGTATTGTAAGTCTTTTGACTATTTGGTTGAAAACTGAATTACGCATATTGTCAATAGCCACCTGAACGGGGTATGAATGAAGGTGTCAATGTAAATGTTTTTTTTTCAAAAAATAAAACTTTCTTTGACCTGAAAAAACTTGAGGGTTTGCTGGTTGACCTACCAGGTTGATTAAGCGAATCATTCATGCAATGTAACCAAACCTATTGTGTCGTTACAACGTAACTGATGACGTGAAGTTCACGCCACGACCTTTGTAAGATCAAAAACAAGCCAGCTAATGCTTAAGTGACGTTTTCCTTCACCGACTATTTAGACTTAAGCAGACGAAAGAACAAGATGCAAACATGATCAGTTGAACATGTGGTGTTTACAATGGTATTGGTGAAGTTATAAAAAAAACTAGGGGTTTAATGGATGTAGCACCAGGCCTTTCTCGTAGCATATCAAAGAAACTTGCATCAAGTCGGTCTTCGCTCTCGTATCCAGAAACGTCGAAGTATTTGCCACTTTTAGGAGCGCCGGGCACATAAATGTCGTCGTCGCTGTCACTGATGTCTTCCTCCCCGAGATTCCGCAGTTGGTGACGAATTTCCATTTGACGCCGTTCCCATGCCGTTTGTGGACGCTTGTTCTTGGAGCTTTGATTTCTGATAAATGCCGAAAATGTATATATAGATACATAATTTTTTCGTTGCAATCGAATATCTTTAAAAAATATTGACATGTTCGCAGAAATTTATCATTATGTGTTTTTCGCAAGATGCATGTCACAGTCCACAATCCAAAAAAAATAGTGATGTTGCTTATATACCACTGCATGGACAGCATGCTCTTATCTAAATATTTTATGGAACTATGCTACAAAGTCAAGCATAAGCTTAGAGGTCCGCAGCCAAAAACTTGCATTTTTGTAGATATTTTTGTTTAATTGCTGAAACGAAAATTTGGTTACGTACACGAAGTCAGAAAGCACACACTTACGCATGCAACATGAGGTTCTCAGTCGAGCTGGGAGAAATCATTTCTCGGCCCAGTGTTGCACGGCGCGCTTTTTTGGCTTCCATTTCATCTTTCTCTTCCTCTTCGTCCTTGGTCAGTTCTTGCGCATTTGCCAAGTTATCAACGGCAATAGCAAGAAAGACATTGAGCAGTGTGTCTGATTCGGTGGCAATGTTGCGATGATCAGGAGATCAGATTGTTAACATTTCATAGCAGCAAAAGTTTGTGAAGATCACAAGTGAAGGAAAAGTTCCTTATTTGTCAATACAGATACATGGCAAAACTTGCAAGTTTTGAGTTGTGCAGTAATTTTGCGAACTAACATGCTTCAGCCCTCATAGTAGCATGCTAATGCAGTATTGAAAATTCACTGCAGATTGATGGAAAATAACACTTTCAGATGCAGTAAACGTTTTTGACACTTCATGATTTTGCATTTGTAAGAACCACCTTACCTCCAGCAAACACAATTTGACAATTCGTCGTTTTCATTTGCATTGCGGACAGTTAAACTCAAAGCATTGTGCTGAAATCAAAGCATTGTGCTTTTTTCCAAAGAAGAACTTTATTCTTGATTTCAAACTCAATTAAACTGCACTAAATTCTTAAGCCGTTCTGCCCATTGATTAGCGATTTTCAAAACTAAAAAAAGTGGTGGTATTTCACCCCATACTACCTGTAGCGGAAAGCAAACCAATACCAACAGTCTTTATCCGAAAGTCCACACCTCTTGGTCAAAATCGTAACTACCTAAGACAGTGTTTCCAAGCTTGTGAACTATCAGCCCATGTGGCAGTTTTAAAGAGTGCCATGCAGCTAGTTGAAGAATTTTATTTACAAAGCAGTTGCGTTTTGAAAACTAATAACTAGCTAAAAGTTCACTGCATCATTAATGCCAGTCATAATAAAAGCGAATTTTTATAAAACGAGTTACTTTAATTCAACATAAAGCACTGCTGCTTTTTTACCTTACGAGGTTATGTTCGCAACTTCAACGTGCAAAATACTCAGAAACCAAGGGCCAGGTAGCACGATTGCAAATCACTGCCCTAGCATGCTTACACTTCGTTGTGGAGCCAGTGAAGCAAAAAGAGATCGTTGCGTACGTCGAGATATTTCAAGGCGTCTCACCTATTCTTTCAGAGAAAAACGGTTGTCGTAACTACACGTAGACGCGTTTTAGTCGCATCAAACCGCTAAACCGCAAAATGCCCTAAATTCACTAATTTCCGTTTCAGGATACAATTACCAAACAGGACTAAAAATACGAAGTAGAGAGACCACCATAGTCCTCCTCCATAAACGCCGCCTGTCGCCCGGACGCCATTGTACATCACAACATTCCAGTCTTCGCCAGTGAGAATCTGCCAATGTGGTAACAAAACAAAATCACTCACACGCGCAATACATTGTAAGCTTATCTACGAGAACACTGATTCAAAGTGACAAGTAACACACACCAATTATTTCTTTTAGGTTCTCACCTAGGTACATTTTTAGTGTCCTGAAAATCCCCCAAAATTTTTAATTGTTCAAACAAAGAATTGACTAAAATTTAATGTTTCCTGACTTTTTGATTGAAGCGAAAACTGAATCAACGAAACGATAAAAATCCTCGTCACAACACAATACGCTAGCCTCTATACAAGCAGCTTACTCAACAATGCATAATAACATCACATGACAGCAACAAAACAAATCCAGACAAATAAATTTTGCCGGCATTGGTTCCCCACCTCCGTCTGTTCTTATTAGATGAAGTTAGTTGGGAATATGCTGCCTTATAATTTGGAAAGGTTTTGAATAAAGTGAAAGCGATTGAGTTTTTCAAGGGTCTGGTATGCAAGTTGCTAAAACAAAAATACTTCCAAACAACTGGTTTAGCTGTTCAACTTCTCAAAAGTGAAAGACCAAACCAACACTATGCTTGCAAAGCACCAACCACAAAATTAAAGAAGCGGTGCAAAAAAATCAAAGAACTATACTTTGGAGAAAACATATGCGTCATTAACGGTTACATTTAAAAAAAGGTAATCGATTACTTTTACAAAAGAGTGAATGTGAAAATACTAGGCCTTTCGCCGGCTGTTTGCAGTTTGCTAAATCATTCTCAACCCACAACCGCTTCTGTACACAAAAATTTTCCAAGCTGCGAAAACTCTAGCCAGTGACAGAAATTACGGCCGAAAAAGCAAAACATAACGTAATCTTTCTTTTTAATTCTTGCTCTTGGTGAATAGTGTATGGATTGTTAGTTCGGCTGTTTATAAGCGTGCGTAGTATGTAGTGAAGAGCATTATTGTCTTTCCGTTGATTCAGCATTCGTTTCTATAAAACAGTCAAGAAACACTTTGGTGAATTTTGTGTTTGGTCAATAAAGTTCAGTTTATTTATACTCGTTTTTTGTACTGATTTCGGAGAGCCACGAGTGGTCTTCGACGCTCATCTCCGCTTGCGTGCGCACCACGCGGCTATTTTCGTCGTGAATGCCACCCTGGTGGCGAGTCACTGGCAGCACGGTGCATGAACAATTCCTTTGCACCCATCCATCAACGCCGAGCACGAGGTTGGACAGGCCGCAAGTACCGTTTTACAATTCTTCGGTATGACTCCATCGGGAATCGAACCCAACCTGCTAGCTTTAGTGGCGTGTTTTCAACTAACTGTACATTTTAGCCGGAAAAGATGCAGTCACTAAATTCAATTTAAGTCAATTTGTTGAGTATTTTGGTCCATAAAAAATTGCCTTCGTTCTCACCTTCACTAATTCATGTCTTTACAGAGATTTGTAGGGAAAAATGTTTTTAGGGAAAATAAAAACTGTTTCTTTTGCTTTGAAAGCTGGTTTCAAAGAAAGTAACTTAGTGACTAGCAAAATCAGCAGCAAAGATAAGTCAAAATAAATGACACTTCGTTGAAACTAAAGCGAAGTAAGCGGCGCACCCTAAAGTACGTTTTGCCGTTCTTATTTCTTTACATACGTTTGTAAAATTGCAAGATAAGCAGATACACAGAGAGTAAGTCAAGAAAAGTATCTTTCGCCCTCTTAGTTCTCTCCTTATCTCCTTGAAGTTTTTGCATCATAAGAAGAAAAAATTGAAAGCTTTTCGCGGACCGCCCATGATATTCCACAATTCATGCGGCCCATAATGGTAAATAGTTTTCCCACCCTTGACTTAAGGAATTTGATGTTCACAACTCTTCTGGTGCTGGGAGCTGTCGCTCTGAAAAGAATTAAAGCTCTTTTCATCCAAGTTCACCCCTGGTGGGACAGCTTACAAATGCCCGAAATACTACTGGACGAGCGAATGCTTGCATTTTTCAAAAAAATGTCCTTGTCAGTGGTTTTGTCTACTTACGGCAAGTTCATGTACATTTCATTTCAAACATCCAGGCTTTACCGCATGGAGCCATGCTAACGTTGCAACATTGATTTGTGTTGCGTTTGCTGTGTCTGAATTGAATCGCGTAATTCTTACCATGGTAGTGACAACTTTTGAAAAGCCGGCCAGCGGTGGTTTGCCAGACAACATGCAAATGCCAAATTTTCTGAAATTGGAAAAACATTTCAACGCCTGTGAAAAGACATTAGAAAAAGCTAAAGATGTCAAGCCCCATTAAACATGTGGTTTTAGTTGAAAAACTGTTCATACCTACTGTAGTTCTAAATTAGTGTAGGCCTATTATGTGATTTGCAGTTTGTGATACAACGCTTGTAATTTGTACACCTGGCGAGACATCCTTGGTAGACGCACGATTTTTTTTCGTTTTTATACAGACAGTAAATAGGGATACCTTGACGTAACAAAACCTGTAAAAACGCTTAGCCAAAATGTTTTTTTGTGAGCCTTCTGTGCGCTTCTCATATCTGCAACTTATTACTTAGTTTGCACATACCAAGCACAGTTGCTGGGTTCCAAGCAAGGCAATGCCCAAGTCAGTCTAAGGCAACTGACCATGAATAGTTTGACAGTGCAACCAAGACCACCTAGAGAGACATCACGGTGGCCTCGATTCAACAGCAGCTGTATCAAACGGTGTGAAATCATTGACGTCAAGCCGACAGCGCTTCCATCGAATGACCTAACCTACGCTACCGAACACGTGCTTTTTGTTTACAGATCAGACCGCGTTGATCAAAACTTCTCCGATCTCGGACTTTTGCGGTTCACGCAGCGCGACGCACCTGAAACACAGTGAGGATAGCGCTGGGAAAAGAGTCGAAGTTCGAGTTCGGTCTCCCCTCGTCGAAACTGAACCTGAAATTGACAAGCGTTGCGTCAAGAAGTGACGAGCTCGCGTGAATTATTCAGAAACCTTCACGCGTCAGAAAAGGACGGGAGGGTTTGTCTGTCGAAGTGTTATTTTTATTGCAGCAATTCAGGGCAAACCACTGCTGATAAGCGGAAGTAAATTGGAAATAATGCTTCGCATTTTTCTTTTGGTGAAAAACAACGACAGAAAAGTGCTTGGTGAGCAGAAAAACGAGAAAGCAGCTTTAAACCGAAAGCGAACGACGTCTTGGGAAACTTCAATACCAAAAAGTATATGAACGATTGCAGTTGTAGCATATCCGCTACAAATCAGAAATATTCTCAATCTTCTGTTGTTTTTACTCCAAGTATAACATTTAAATGGCAAACAGCGGTTGGACTGTACATGAAAACACTTTTTCGAAAGATCCTTTTCATTTTATCAAAAAAAAATTAACGGCTGTTTTCCCGCACAGATTATCATCGGACGACTAGCGTCAAACAGATAAACAAGGAAATCAAAGCTTTTGTCTCCGATCGCTACAGTAAATGCAAACTGGTTTTAACTGCAGTTCTTACTTTCCGCCAAATATTTGCATTCCAAGCAAAGCGAAAACCACAAGGAACAGAAACAGCAGGAATATGAGCGACACGATGGATCGGAGGGAGCTCATCAACGACAAAACCAGGTTCCGCAGACCGGACCAGGCACTGTTCCGTCAACAAAACAAAATTTCGTCAGCTGTGTGAGTTGAACGCTACATCTGCGTGCAAATATACCAAACACTTGGCTGGTACTGCGAGACGCAACCAGAATGCAACTGACCTGGTGAACTTAAAGACTCGGAGCAGTCTGAGTGCACGAAGAACACTGATGCCGTACGATTCTTGCGGCCGAACAATTGACCATATTATTTCAAAGATCGAACCAATTATAACCTGTAGAGAAAATGCCTTCAATCATTGCGATACTGGATCCAGACTTGGGAGAAAGTAAATTATTTTGCACTTAAAATGTCAAGGCAAAAAACTGAAACGTAATTGAAAGACAGTGGTTCACAACTTCAAAAAGTTCCCAGGTAAGAATGTAAAATGATGACAAAAACTTAGACAGTCTGTCCAGAACTTGAACAGACAAAATTTTTCTCTATTTCCTCACGTACTGCATGGGTGTTGAACATTACTTTATTCAAATTTTCCTTTGCTGGCGACGTACCTTACTGCAGCCCGTGGCATAATATCTATTCATATCATAAAATATGTGGGCGAACAACTTTTGCTGCGCAAGTGTCAAAAAGTCAGCATTTTTTTCATTTTCTTGTAGCTCTTTGTATGCTGTAGATGAACCTTAAGTCAGTAATATGAAGTAACGTTGCCCGAGAGACAAGAAAAGCTTTCACAGCTAAACTTCGATTCAAAGTCCGGTAGAAGCATACTGTATTACAGAACATTTAAAATACGTTTGTGTCTCCATTTATCTAAGACTATGGGCAAAAGCAATCGCCAGTGATACCCTTTAGAGAGTCACTTAAGAAACACGAACAGATTTAGCGTGCCAGTTCGAAAAAGAACCGCTGTTGAGTGATCTGGCAACTTGCTAGTTCTTGGCATCTAACAGGTTTGCGTGTTGCAAGGATCTGAACATCCGTTCATAGTGTTACTCGTTTGTTTCTCCATAGGCTGCAAAGCCTGAGCGACGATCGATCGAGCACAACAGACGCACTTTGACTGATGCACCTTCAGGACTAAATTCGGTCGCATTGATGCATAGTCCATCGTTTATCGAACAGCTTGTTGTTAACTTAGAAAACAAAACTTTTTAAAATCGTGGTAGTCTACGGTTGGAACTGTACATGTTCGTGCCAAAAAGAGCTTGAAACTAACTTTGTATTACAAAACGTTGCTATTATTGAAAGTTTCTTTGCAACAAACTCCTCAAAAATACCTTGCAATCAATTACACGGAAAGAAGAGACTATGACTGTGGGCAAAAATCTTCAGTTTGCTTGTGCAAACTTTGCAATACAAATACTCTTTAACTACACTAGGCCTAATTAATCGGAATAATACAAGTTTAGTCAAGATCAAAAACTTGATAGAACTTAAAAGTGACTATTGAAACAAATCAATTACAATTTCTTCATTTGCATATGCAAGAACGAAATAGCTGCTTACTTTTATTAAAATGCCCTAAACAGTTCACAAGAAGCATTAGAAATGCACTGGATGTTAGTTAACATATGCAACGAATGTTTTTGATTATCAAAAGAAATTTGGAAATAGATCGTAGGCTGAAATATTTTTTAACTGAAATCAAAAGGCACAATTTTTCTTTGATTCAGCTGTACAGAACCATAATAAATTGTACAAATTGTATTTAACCAGCATCACAGAGGCAAAAAACACGAATTTCAAGCAGAAGTAGACGTTGATTGATGCTCTTTAAAGGGCACGTAAAACACGGAATTTTTACAAACAACTTAAGTAAAAAATGCTGCAGACCTCGGAGTGCAAATTATCGGAAACTGCAGAGCGCAAAATGTTGCAAAATGATCACGTTTTTATTATAAGTTGAGAAATAAGCGTGTCTTGCTCAGTTTAGATTTACAGCGTCAAGTAACAGAGCCCGAGCTTGTTTCAACCAAAGTGTCTTGTCTTTCACTTGGACGTTTCTCCCTAGCGGTGCCGAAACCTCATGACAGGGTTGCAGACACTTTGTTTTGTATTTATGGGACGTTACACGAGTCGGTCTACTTACGTGATGCTGAATAAAAAAGTCATAAACGCATGCAAGATAAGCAAAATACACCTTTCGCTTACCATGAAGTCGAACTTGTTGAACGACGAACGGAAATAGGTACGAGGACCCAACCCATACATTTTTAGAAGTATCTCGGCAGAAAAGAGACCAAGGAACACGAATTCAGCGTAATCTTGATAATAAAAAGCATTGAAAAAATGGCTACACAACATTTAACAAGTTGTTATTAAAGCAAGCAATTGTGAAACCAGATTACAACGCGGTGTTTCTACGAAGCAAACGATTACGTGGTATAACCTTCACTTCTCCAAAGCATTTGAATAAACACAAAACCTATAAAAAGCGAACTTTCCGAAAGTATCAACAGAAAACTTGTTATTTCGATCGTTTTTGGATCAATGAAAGTCCCTTTAGGGTGATCGTTACTCAGTTTGATACTAAAAGTAGGTGGCCTGACGTGATTCGTGGCAAGAATTTCCCAAACTGTGGGACATAATTTTCCAAGACATGAAAGCATTTGGGAAGAAAGTTTACGCGGCGTGGACTTTATCACATGCTATAGTAGTGCTCTATCGCCATTATAAAGTTAGCTTCGTTGCTCCAGGTATTTTCGCCTGGATTTTACAAAAAGTGTTTCGAAGTTTGCTCACAATAAACATCTTCTAAGACGAAGAAAAATGTCAAAATTTATTTCTTAAAATGTGCTTGTGCTTCTTTTGAGCCACTAACATGAAACGCACTCATTGCGACAGTTGTGCGCATACGTACAGAGGAAGTCTTCCCACCACTTCGGTTGTTGATAATGTACACTGGACAGAAAGGCTGTGTTGAGCAGGACTAAGCACAGAACTGCCCAGTAAAATATCGGAGACTTCACCAAGTGGCGGCACTTCACTCTACAAAAACGTTAGTGTGTTCATTATCTCACACACTTCTTAAACTAGTGAATCGATACAAAATCAAGTGAACAAAACAGATCTGCTATAGCGCAGTTGTGGTTTACTTAGAACTGATTTCATTTCCTTTTTGTCCTGGACAATTAGCTAAGCTCTTTGAGATATCAAGCAAACGCTACAAAAACATGTAAACGGAGCAGGTTTGCAATAAATGTTGACGAAGCTTCCGCAATACTAACAAAAATGCTATTATGACGAAGATGCACAAGCCGTTTGTTTTAGATGTAGTTTATCTCAATGTGGATGGTATTGCCGCAACCTCGGCTGGTGATTGTATATATTCAAGATATTGTGATTTGTATATAATCAATATATTCCAAGCAAGGTCTAATTTGCAATCTCGTGGCGAAGAACAGTCATGAGTGGTGACGCGGAAGATTTGTACGGACAGTTGTCACTTGTTCAAAACCTCCAACTGAAACGAACGAGATCCTTTTTCGTGGCGGGCGGTTTTCCGAAAGACAGAATGCCATTTCAGTGAGCATTCCCAAGTTAAGTCGTGGTGTTCGTGACAAGCATTCAAAAGTACTTTGACATTTGCTCCAGGAAAAATTCAACCTGGAAAACTACGTCTCAACGAAAGTTGCCCAATGGAAACTGGCACCCTTGGCTTATCAAATGATGATGCTTAAAGGAGTGCCCATTTCGAAAAATTGCTCTCTCCCGTATAATCAGGTTACACCGAAACAATATCATCTCAGCAGATGCCACACGTGCTGTTGGCATTCTAGACAGGACAATTTATCAGACCTTACATACCGGTAGAATACAGTAAAACGTTGATAAATGTATCGCATGTTCCGCTGTGACAACCGTAACATGACATGGGCTGACGGGAAGCTCGATGAGCGCACCCTGCCGTAACACTATCGTTAGCTTCGAATTACATTTTCTTAATTTTACGGACATTCTATCTACCATCAACGTCTCATCGAGTCGTGCAGGCCCGTAGCCACGGCGGGGAATTCGGGTGCAGTGGCCTCCAATTTTTGTGTGCCCAGAAAAATTTCTTTTAAACATATCATTAAAAAAATCCTTCCCCCCTAAAATGTATTTTTCCTCTCAAACCTTAAAACCTGGCAACGGGCCTGGAGTCGTGCGAAACAAAGAGTGCAGGGGTGTAGTTTTATTTAGACAAGTCTTATACTACCAACTCCAACAATGGTAAAGCCATGCACGGGCAGGCGTGAGGTACAGATGCCGACTCAGGTCAGGTTTTGAGCAAAACTGCAGTCTATTATATACTGTACTGTACAGCTTTGGCAGAAAACTGGAAAGCCGAACAAGACAAGACTTGCGTTGCAGCTTCCAAACAATGACTGGCTTTTTTTGTCAAATTATTGCATTAAACTAGAAATAACGGTTATGTTTAATGCTAACAGTATCATTTTATTGATTTCCTGTGAAAAGAATGTCAAATATCCTGGACGGATGGTTCAGGGTTCCATACGTCTTTACATTCGTGCCTGTTTTCTTTCCTATCGTGCTGACGGTATTTTGACAAACCGCCATATAATTTGTAAAACAATTACGTTCTTCGCGCCAAGTATATGTTTATGATGGGTTAGCCACTTGAGGCACAAAGTCTTTGTGGACATTTCTACCTGATAGATGGAAAAGCAGAACTCCGTTCCGGATACACTCAGTGTGTTTGCATATATAAGTTTACTGCACGTTACGGTCTGATGAAAACCACATGTTCTTCTGAGACAAGACCACGTGAAAGCGGAGAGATTCATTGTCAATCAAAAGTGCTGAATAGCCGTCGCGATCGGAGTTCACAGTACTGCAGACCAAGGCTTCCAAACTTTTTTGTTCTGCGACCCATTTTAAAACAGGTTTTTATGCGTCCCGTTGATGGATACCCTAGATGTTAATAAATACGTGTAAACGTCCACCTGTTAATGATTCGTGTATACGTACAAATCTCAAGAGGCATTTCGTCTATAGTGAAATCGCAAAAATGCACACAATCCACGAAAGTAACTATACTACACGGTAATAAAACTACCATGTAATAAGGCAAAAAAAGAAACAGTAAGGCAAAAAAACAACAAAACACAATTCAGTTCATAGAAGTTATCAAGCACAACTAATGAGATAGATGCACTTGATGATTTTTACACATATTCTCCATTCGTAGAATGATACAAGACAACGTAGGATGAAGGACATTCTCAATATTTTTCACAAGGATTGGTTTTTGGACTTGATGATCCTCACTTTTGAAAATGCGGCTTCACACAAATATGTTGTGCAAAAGGCTAAGACGTGGGTTACCATCCTGGGGTACATGTACCTCCATGGGTGCGTTTGCCTATCCGAAGGGGTACATTTACGGTTAGCAATAGAAGAGAAAAATATACATACATATTATTTATTTCCAAATACTTATACACATGTCATTGAATAATATTTACAAAAATCCATATATGTTTATTGTTAAATATATCTATGAACAAGCATGATAAAATATTTTGTCATAAGAAATTTCAGGGGTAGATGTTCATCTGTCAAATCGCTGAAGGGGTACATGCTAATCTTTTGAAATGCTGAAGGGCTGCATGGCAAGAGAAAGGTTGGGAACCCCTGGGTTAAGAGGTTATGAATGGCTAGATCAGAAATGACTGGACATCTATTCTTATTTAAAAGCGGCATAAACTCTGTTTTGAAAATTTCAGTTGCAAGCTTTAGTCGTTTAACAACTTCGCAGATTGATCGCAGGGCATGGGGGGTGTGGCGCCTCCGGTAATATCAATTGTGTATGGTTTGCGGATTCAACTTTTCCTGAATCAAAGTCTGAAATACAATACTTCTGAAACTATGTATGAAACTTCTACCTTTAGTCTAAAACTACTCAATGTGCTCTGAAAGCAGTTAGCCTAGCCCCTGGCCTAGACCTAGAGTTCTAAACACAAACATGTCTTCGTGTCGGAATGAATGCCACAAGGTCAATGTTGGTCAGTAGGCTACGTTGAAACCATCATGGTGTAACAAGGCATACAGTAACTTGTTGTGCTTGGTTGTTCATTATCAATTTATAGCTCAGGCAGACACCTTAGTAACAACTGACAGCATGAAACACTGTATTGCCCCTAAAAATGTAGTAAAAACAAATTCACTGCAGGCCTACTTCTAATTTTCTTGCTAAGTTTACAAAAACGTGTACATCCGATGTGTCAAGCCATTTGTTTCGTGACCCCAAAATTACGCGACCCCGTTTGGGGTCGCGACCCATAGTTTGAGAAGTCCTGCTGTAGCCGGTCTGGTTGAGAGGTTCTTATTTGGATTAATTAATTTTATCTTGCGGATTGCTTTTAGCAANAATACGTAGTTTTTTTCTAATTTTGTTTCAGTGTCAACATTCGCTAGTAACCTTTTCATTGGCGGCGCAGGACTNAAGATGTGTTACACACGAAAATAGCTTCCATGTGCAAATAAATTGCGATTGATTCGCTTGGTGCGGGTCNCCACTNTGACTTAACTATTATTGCAAAATGATGACAACAAGCTTGAATCATCCCAAGAAGATGGAAGCAGGACCAGGCAGGAGATTCCTCAAACAGCTTGCAGCAAAGCTACAGCTTGTAATTGTGGTATAAGTGTACTGCTACGTTTATTTAATATTTTTATTTGTTATACTTTAATCTACAAAATGTAAACATGGGAAATGAGATAGCATTCTTTATTAACTTAACTGTGGAAAATTAGCAGTCAACACAACTGTGACTTTTTGCTATGGGTTCATGACGTTCTTGGCAGCAAATGATCAATGTATCAAATGTAAATAAAACCAACACACGCTACTGAAAAATTCTTCAAAACTACTGAATATGCATGAGACGTTGTTAAGGAGGCCATTACCATTTTTAAAAACGTTAGAGGGCAGAACCGTTAGTTTATATGGTCTAAACTTAACAAAGTTAGTAAACTTAACCCTAACTCGGCCAATGACGAGGGCTGATTGGAATCAAAAGCTATAAGGGATTAACTACCTACAGCATAAGTTAAAAATAGAGCTTACCTAGGAATAGCTTGACTATAGCTCATTGCATATGTCGCGAGGAATATATTTTTACGTGGTAATCATCCAAAATGCAGGTGTTTCGGTAGAAAATTATCGAGAGGTGTTTCTCAGGTTGAAATTATGTCATTGCCAGTTATCTTTGGTGATCAAATACCAACAAAAGTGACGTTGCCAGACGCGGATGGCAACAGCTGAAGTGCACGTTCACATGCCTTCGCCAAACTTTCTGGGAAATCACTTCGGGCAAGGCTGTTTGTTGTGATGGACATCGAAAATAAAGATAACTAAATGAACAGTAAGCAGAACAAGCAAATTACATCCCAGTTCTTTTCTTATTAGAAAGAAATTAGATGCAATTTTTGACACTTTCGGTCATATGGTTACATTTTTTCTGCGATTATTGAGTCAATCTTTCCAAAAATCTAAGTTAAATGAAGTGATCAGCTACCTCCACAAAAATAAAATTTTTATTGGTGCGCAGTGATGACCGCTTTATAGCGAAGCAATAAAGCAATCAAGCTATCACGGAAAATGCAGAAGTATCTTACCTGAATCGTTTTTCTTTGCGAATGAGCCAAGCTAGACATGGTTTCGCAGGTTTCCTTCGGGGTTTTGATCGCGTGAAAGGGTTATTCACTCCTATAAAAAAGTTTGTAGATTTTGGAACATGAAAGATCAAACTTGTTCAAAAAAGCTGCTACGTGACTTCGCAAAACGTGACGGAAGACCAGCTTCATCTTCACAAAAACAGGTCTTCATTCAGTCTAGTTATACCTGCTTTTTGTACTCATTTCGGGAGAATCAGGAGTGGTCTGCAAAGAAAATCTCCGCTTGCGTGCGCATGCGCACCACGCGGCTATTTTCGTCGTGAACGCTGCATATGGCGGCGAGTCAATGGCAGCACCGCGCGTGAACTGTTCCCTTGCGCCCACCCATTAACGCCGAGCATGTGGCTGGACAGGCCGTTTTTACCGCAAGTACCGTTTTTTCAAGTATTCGGTGTGACCCGACCGGGAATCAAACCAAGCCTACCAACTGTAGTGACGTGTGTTCAACCAGCTCTACCACTAGCCGGTAGGTTTCAGTTCACGCTTCAATAACTTCATAATTTACGGATTTTGTAAAAAAGATAGAGGTCTTGCGAGCAACAAAAATAACAGAAAATGACTTCCTGGCATTACACGTAACCAATCATGTACAAAACTAGCGAAAAGAAAATTTTTCACCTGTGACGCAGATCAAAATGTTAGCAGGAGGGGAATCAAGCAGTGCTGCTTCTTTCAACAAGAAAGCTGCGCAGCCATCAAATCCATCGGTTACGTTTTTAGTTAACTTACCAACAGAGTCTGTTATTTCGGAGTAATTGTCATCCGAGTCAAAGAGGTCGGTATGATTCTTGTGCGCCGCTTGACGACGATGTGCTGCAAGCAATTTTGAAAACAGGAACCTGAACATTTCAGCTGAAGTATTCAAAAAGTATTACTGCCAATCAGGGCCGACCCGAGAAAGTTCTTCGGTCATGGCAAGCTTCAATATTCACGTCCCCGTCACACGTCACACTAAAACGAAACATGAAAACCAAGGAAACGCGTATTCTGCGCTCCCGGAAGGCTGCGTTCTAAACGGCTGCCCAGTTGGCGTAGTGGAAGGGTCGGCCCTGCTGCCAATGCTTTGGCCGTTTGCACTACCTGTGCTCATGCACAACGAGTGGTCTGGCACAGTCAAGACACCAAAATACGTGTACAGTTACGGCAGCTAATATTTTAAGCCTGGTATTGATAATCCACATATCTTCGTGTAAAGATAATGTCGACGTGTTTTAAAAAGACAGACTAATGACATCATCAAGAAACACTCCAAATTTTCCATTTATATATGGTTTGTTATTTGCAGTACAGTATTTTCTAAAAAAATTTTTGATGCAACAGAGCCGATATACATTGCCGACTTGTACAATGTCATCTGCTGTTGTTACGCCGTTATTAAGTAATAACTAGGGCAACCAATTTTTTGACCTAAAAGCGTAAAATTTTAACTTCATAATTTACAAATTTTGACCTTATTTTGACCTATAAATCTCCTGCTTTTGCAACTGCAAAATAATTCAGGCTTAAACGTCGAGTTTAACTCAGAAGCATGTTCAAGCACTACACTGCGAAATTAAAAAAATTTGGTTGTTTGGTTTTAGGGATGATATACTAATAGGTACATTAATAACTACAGTGGAGTCAAACACAAAGTTGAAACACTACCCTGTATATGAATAATGGATTGAGCATTTATCACACCAAGTGCTGTGAGACCACGTTTCATGAATTACCAAGCATAGCCTTCATCAGGGGTCTCAAACTCAAAAATTGCTTCGAAGGGCAAATGAGGACTTACAAAATAACCCGAGGGCTGCATTATGACGCTGACGCAACAACGGCGGTACCTGAACTTTACTGTAAACAGCTTTTACATCTTATTCCCGGCAAAAGGTAGCATGAGTTATGGGCAAACTTTTTCTATCCGTCTCTTCGTTCCTTTTAAAGGAACTTGTTCACACGCTACCCGAGCACTTTTAAACACCGGTGAATAAACCCAAAAAGTATCGCGGGCCGCACAAAACGCCCTCACGGGCCGCGTGTTTGAGACCTTTGAGACCCTAGCTACATAATATTCAATCGCCCGGTAGTGAACAAAACAACATTATTACGGCAGAAATCGCAACAAACTCACTATCATTACAAAACTGCAACTAAACTTGCAAGAGCATATCAACATCTTTTGTTATAATTTCAATAAAACATCGATGAAGATAAAAAACGGTGCTTCAAGTTTGATCTAATGATAAATTTTGACTTTTTTGACCGAATAACTTGGGAGTCGCTCATGGTATGAGCGTGAAATTTGATTTGTGGACGTTTCATAAACTTTAAATATGGCAGAAAAATTTTGACTTTATTGACTTTTGGGTGCCCTAGTAACGACTATTTCCTAGCTCACCCACCTTCTACAACAGATTTGTCATACTCTTGGTCTTCCTCAGCCAGAATGACTTCCTCTGAAAATGCAAATCATCCACTGAACTGAAACTTCAAAAATCAGAGCACAAAAGAGCAGTTTCATCTAAAACAACCTCAAACGGAANGTGACATGCAACGCTTTATAACAGTGGGATCGAACACAGATTCAAATGGTNCGGGGGTAAGCAAATTTATGCTAGCGTTGCGCAGAGNCTCTGAAAAATNGGTTACACGGCCAAAGCGATACAGNCATGTACGTTTTGATCATTCTTGACCCACGCGGCCTTATCCACTAGCGCACTCAATCAGTTGATTTACTAGACGTGAAAAATTACGCGTTTACTTATCACATGAAAACACAATCTCATTGGACGATAACGAACATTGTTCTTGCATTATAATATAAAAGATTACAATTAAGAAGCCAGAGCATTTGGCCAATATGTTAGAACAGTGCCTCCTGATACACCGGTGTGCCGCGGGACAGACCCAGCAATGTCGCGAAATTTTCAAAACTGAGAACAACTTTGTTGAATCTGTTTTGTACAACTAGCTACGCTTTTTGGGAATATGATTGGCAAGGACGTTTCTATTGCTTACATTTCAGTCAATAACTTTGGTGAAACTGAGCTGCAAAGTTTGCCGTGGCCTAAAAAAGATTGGATACCACTGCGTTTGAAGATAACCAGCGCCACCGAATGACTTGCAACAAGTAGGGACGCGCTGAAAATGCATTGAAACCTAGGATATTTTAAAACTGAGGAGCCTCGCATCAGGAGAGAATATCAAACAAATCTTTACTTCACGCTTTCCTTACGTCTTTCATCGCAGCTATCACGCCTGCAACTGAAGACGCAATTGCACAAAAACAAAACATGCATGAAATAGGCAATTACTGTAACAGCAAAAGTGACTTTAGCTGCACTTCAAACAGCGAAATTTCGCACGAGCAAANTTTTGAGCAAACTCTGCAAAACTGTGGAGCTAATTGCCACTTTCTTTAAAACAGTAGCATCACTGGTTGTTAAAGTCCACGTTTTCAATGNCCATCTGTTGCAGCTTTATGGGGATGATCGTCGTCCTGTACCTCCTCGATTGACCAGATTTCGTTCGAAGCAAACACCACTTAACATTGATAGCCATAATTACCGCACTATCCTTCACGGAGTTCTTGAAACCGAAAGTCACGTACTTTTGGAGTGTCCACAGTACCACTATTTGCACCACGCATTTTTATGTGAAGTTGACCCAGTTTCAACACGTCAGCGCATTTTTCCTGCTAGTGTGAGCGGCCTGCAAGGTGTTGACTGCTGAGTTATTAGACTTGGTGATTCATATACATCCCAAACTCACTTGCGCACAGTTACAGCGAGTGAACTTAGAGCGCTGCGATTCTTACCTGCCTGGTTAAACTTGAGGCGTAAGTCTAAGAGGACTTTGTTTACTCGCTGGCGGGGAACTATTAAAACACCGGTGGATAAACTAAATAACTTAAATGTAAATTACATGAAAATTCCTGAAAGCACCGCACGCCGCACAAACGTGACCCATGCGGTGGACGTTACCTTGTCTAACCTAAATTCAACCGCACTACCTGACACATCTGAGAGGACAGACATAGTTTGATGCTGACAACCAGCAGCATGCCTTCCTCAATCTTCAGAAAAAAAGCATAACTTTTTTACAATTGGAACAAATATTTTATCCTTAATTTTCGCTCCTCATGGCTTTTCAAAGACTATCTTCTTAAACCGAGACAAAAATTTACGACCACATCGCTTTCGTCGCCATGAGGCCTGACAACCATCAGCAAGCACGTTCAATCCGTTTGCCAAGTTCACAAGTAGCAATGGAGACTACTTGCCTAAATCAATCTATTGCTATTGCTATGCGGCTTATGAAGTTCAAGGTCCGACGAGCTTCCTGTTTGTAGGTGCTTGCTCGTGACAATGCATATGCAAGGATTCATGACCGTCACATTTCTTCCCCCAATGGTTGGTTTAAGACTTCTTTCCTCAAAACGACCTTCAACAGTGGGCTGCTTGGGAGAGGCTGTGAACTTCTTGTCTCAGCCCCACGTCGGGTGCCATTTGTCGCAATCATACTGTGCTGCCATGCGACTCGAAAACCACCCGCAAGCACAGTAAACTTGTTGGCAAATTCACAAGTAACAACAGAATGATTGAAAATGGGCACACCCAGGTTTTTAAATAACAAGATGCTACTTTTTCCACATTAACTTTTCCTTCATATGTCCTTTTTTGCAACTGGAGCACATCTGAAGTTTTAGCTGCATCCTCACTGATTTGCAGGTGATTCAGAAAGTTGCAAATAAAGCACGGAAAACATATGTATCTTGTTCACAGCAACACTAACCTGCTTTTTGCATCCATTCCAAGTACCCATCAAGTTGACGGTCCAGTTGTTGTTTCTTGCGAACTTTAAGGAACTTCAATCTGTTTTCAACTCTCTCACGTTCTTTAGCAAACTCACTGCAGGAAAGATAGTGTCAAAAACAGAGTATTAAGTAAAAACCTTAGGCTCATTGTGTCACTCAAAAATCATTTGTGTTTTGTGATTTTAGTTTGCTATTTTCGCATTCCTACAACTGCAAGTTTGATTGTGATAGGATGCTCACAAAATCACAAATTCAGAACTTAAGCACTTTTGTATGTAGGCATGATTGAAAAGATGGGGGTAAAGTCCAAGATGTCCAAAGCAGTTCGGATATGATAGTAAAGATAAGATTGCCAGCGGTGCTTTGTTCCGTGTTGGCACCATGATTTTAGCTTAACCTCACAGTATTGCAAAAGATAAAGAAGTAATGAAAATCCTCTCTATATACAAAAAATCTAACAAATGTTTCTTTGCTTCATAAAAATAGAAATTATTACTTTACAAACAACGAACCATTATATTTACGAAACCAGTCTAAAATAGTTTTAAAACTATCACCACACTATCGGTTTTCGAGACTTTCTAAAGCTATATACCTGTCTACGTTTAGTTTAAACAGCGTGCATGTTAACAGAGGCAGGATGAAGATGTGTTTAGTAACTTCAGCTCTGTAGAAATAGTCATAATTTCCTCCCAAACCCATCATCCTACGATCCAAATCAACCACAGAAAAGTAAAAGTATACAGTTGACGAACGTAAGTAGAAGTTACGAGCGTTTAAACGTTCATGAATTCCATTTAAATTTTCTAGAAGACCTTCAACAATTCCTGACCTCCAACGAAAGAGGCATGGTGAGTTCTGGTGACTGCGAATTGTTTGTGGGGAGGCCCCAAGTTTTTTGACTGGATTCGGTCAGAAAGGCTTCAAGTGAGAAAAAATGCATGAGATTGTTGCGATTTTGCGATATCTCGATTCTGTTAAGCGCCTATTGTTCTATGTCTGGCTTTTGTTTCATAGCACAGTGAGCACACAACGAGTTAAACAACTTAAACCTAACTTTTAAGAATCTACCTAGCATGTTGTTTTGGACAGTATTTTCACAAAAATTCATGTTGCGTTAGTCAAAGGCAAAGCAAACATAAAAACTACATTTGTGTGTTTTTAGTTGCTCTTGTTGTATTTTATTACAAACTAACTGAAGACACTGAAATTAATGCATCATGAGAAAATATGTTAGAAAAACATCAAAGAGCGATGAAAACAAGCGCCGAATCAATTGCAGGGCTAGTCAAAAATATTTAAAACTTTTTGAAAAGTAAGTATTGCTGATTTTGTTCAGTTTAATAGCTAATCAACATCAAAAAAGAAGAATAATTCTAGCAAGTCATGTGACCTGAAGAAAGACGTACAAATAATACACCATGTCTTTTTTCACCGTGCCCTAGGTAAAGATTAGCTAGCTCGCACGAACAATTTACTTTAAGTAATGCAACAACTTTTTACACTGCGAACGTAACTTGAAGTTCAACCAGTTTCATTTTTCAATTTAGTAACTGTAATTTTGGCTATCTGCGCGACTTAACCGCAATGCTGAATTTTAAAGAGAAAAATAAGAACTGCATTGGTTTCAAATTATCCTTTTGAAACGATTGCGCGTTATTGGTAGCCACGAGTCTAATAAATGAACTTACCCACTGAGAACTCCAAGAACGAGGTTGAGCATGAAGAAGGAACCCACGATGATCAACATCATGAAGTAGGCCCAATTGAACGAACTTCCCATTGCGTCATCAGCCTGTTGCAAAAAAATTGTAATTCAATCTAGAATTTTTCGACATAACGTTGAGAACGCAACGTTCTACTTGAGCAAGAGCTGTATTTTTTGCCGAGCAGAGCTTTGATGTGAAGGTACAACATTAGATCTCTTCGATCGCACGTTTTGCCCTTGCAGCGAATATATTTCGTAGTTCATGACCAGGTTCAGTGAAGATTTCAGCAACAATCACAGCAGTGTCTTTAAAAGCTGCTGCGCAAAATTTGCAACGATAGCTAACTGCTATGACATAGCATGTATCGGAAATTCACAGGCACTAGACATAGGCACTAGACTTCACAGGCACGAGACACAAGTCCTACCACAACTGCTTGTAAAATGAGACAAACGTTCAAAAAATTACCAAAACACAATGCCGACAAATGTATACAATGCACCAACATTTTTACTCACTCAAAGTCGATTTTGCGTTGTAAATCACCGTAAAAACTTCAATTTTACATTGTAAAGAGTTGTAAATCATTAACATTTCTATTCACTTAAAGACCATTTTTACGTTGTAAAATTTTGTTTTACATTGTATGAACATAAAGTTGTCAAAGTAAAGTTTTTCGGTCTTAATTAGAAGTAGCTAAGCATCACGATGAACCGACAAAGAAATTTACAAGATCATCACTCACGAAGTAAAGAATTTCTGTCCAGCCCTCCATCGTGATACACTGGAAGACAGTGAGCATAGAAAATATTATGTTGTCAAACGTTGTTATTCCGTAATTGGGTCCAAGTTTCCATGTTTTACAGACGCTGCCTTCGGGACACAAGTATGGTGTGCTGTTCTCATACCCGACACCTTCGGCAATCTTGCAAATCTGGTTTTCATGAAGTATATCATCTGTGTTTGAGAGGAATGCAATCAGGCATACTTTGAAATTAGTTTTAAGGAAATTTTGGCACTGCCTATGCTCGCGATTCCAGATTAAATTGATTCTTCCCTTTAATCATCAGCTTCACCGACCTGAATCATGTTTCGTTTTTATATAACGCACTGTGGCTCCCTGGAGAACAAATTAATAAACGCCCATGCCAACGAAGCGTCCTGATCCGGTTCTTTTTCCTGCCAGCACCATATGTATAAAGTACAAAGACAATTCAATTAACATCTCCGAATTTTACTCAGTGATTTCATCTACAAAAGGCGGTGCGCAGAAAATTAAAACAATTTTCGTAAAACAAAAACAGAATATTACGCCTAAAAACAAACTGGCGAATACTATACGCAAAGTTAAAACACACAAGGGTAATTTCGTTCAACCTACTGTATAAGCCAAGCTGCGATAACTGATCAAGCACGAATGAACAAGTTTTCGATTTTATGTATCAACCAGATGATCATGTTGATCTGTTGTAACGCAGGGTTTGGAGGTAAGAATGCTAAAAGGTTGTCGAATGATTGAAATGAACATTCCGGTTAAAGTTCTGTTCAGGCTTTGTGCTGCGAAGCCTGGCTTTTATAAATACTGCCGAGCTTTCGCACACATGAATGAAACCTCAGAAGGGCTTTGATTACGAGTAAAAATGGGTTTCTGACCGTGACAAACGCAACGAAAAGTTTTTGCCATATTTAAATTCGCCACAAAGCATCTCTGACGCTTGCGAAATAAACAGATTTCGCACCATTTTAGCCAACATACAGTGATTCCAACCAGAGCATGTTTGCTCACGCCCACGACCTGAGAGGTTTCTACCAAAATTCTACATCTACACAATCACCCCTCACAATATTTACAGAACTACAGAACACCCATCACAGTATTTACAGAACTAAAAGTTGAAGCTTTTTGCGGGAATTTCTTAAAAATCCTGTAAAAAAACTTACCGGTTCCGTTCACGTAACAAGTTTGATGAAAAGTTCCAATGTAAAGCTCCAGCCCAACGATTGAACAAACCACAATGAAGAATAATAAAAGCACAGCGATTTGAAGCAGAGGCACCATGGCTTTCATAATCGACTTGAGAACAACTTGCAAGCCTGCAAAAAAACATGGAGATATTGAAAAATTTAGAACGAAGATGAAGTTGCCTTGTTTTTATGCACCGCTGCAAAACATCAAGCGAAGCACGTGTTGTAATGCGTCAACCGACAAGTTATTTTATCTTAATTATCGAGCACCGCAATCAACTACAGTACGTGTTCGCCAAAATCCGAAACAGGCACCACATCTTTAGCTCGCAAGCACTTTAGCTTTCCGCCATTAATAACAGGAAGGCAAACAGACCTTTCAAGATTTCGCTCTGGTACATCCAAATGAAAGGAGGCTCAGCAAACAAAAGTGATGTTGCAATGCACTCTCTAGTTATCACAGATTGAAAACAGAGCACTTGCCTCTCACAATTAGTTGATGAAACACACCAACAAAATACCCAAGGCTTAATAAAAACTTAAAAACAATTTGCTTTTATCACTTGAACTTAGTTACTCACTGGGTATTCCAGAAACAAGTTTGAGTGGACGTAATACACGAACAGCTCTCAAAGTTTGGAAGCCAGAGCCAGAAGTGTAGTAGCTGATGCATCTATAACACGTAAGGAAACATTGCCATATCAGTAGCATTTTTGATACATTCTCCATAGTAAGAAACTCCCACTCACCCGGTTACAACGACCGTAAAATCCATAATGTTCCAACCATATCTTAGGTAAGAATCTTTGTGAAGTACAAAACCTAAGGCAACAATTTTAACGACGGCTTCAACGATGAAAATTCCCAGAAATAAAGGCTCCGTCATTTCCTGCAAAACACGTCACAGAATCTCTAGCAAAATAGCAAAGTCGCATGCATTTGAAAATATGTTACTCGCCTTTGCACGTAATCAGTTCAGAAAATTTAACTCGTCTGTAGATTTTGTTTCAGACAGGAATAATAGTAAAAATCATTTGCAGGTGTACAACGCGGATCCCATTGTTTTCATTTGAACTTATGCTTGCATTGCGAGTCACCACCAACGACCGTAATAAACTAAAGATTTTCTCCGCCATGCGACAAATAATTTTTTCCACAATGCAATAAGCAGTGCCAAAATTTTTTCTACTTTGCGTAACGATACATTATTTCAGGGGCGGATCCAGAGTGGGGCGATCGCCCCCCCTAAAACCTACGAAAGTAACTTTTTTCACCATAATTTTGTACAATTCGCAAAACAACATTCGCGATATACTGTAAGGCCATTTTTTCGTCCATTGTTTTGTCACAGAAGTGTTGTGAAGTATACTTCATCTCTCTTACTTCCAAATATAACTGAAATCGTCTCCCCTAGACTCACTGGCTGGATCCGCCCCTGCAGTATTTGAACATCTGTTACTCGACTGGACTGAAACAAAAAGATTTCTTTCAGCGACGGGGTCTCGCGAAAAGACAGGTTTCTGCTTTACACAATTATCACGGTTCGCGAGCAAGACTAACCAGCGTGAGAGTCCGCTGGGTTTTGTCCTCATTCGGGAGGTGATCTTCGCAAGCAAGGACGAAGCAGTTGACCACGATAGTCAGCAAAATAAAATACTCGAAAGGAGTGAGAAGAAAGTTAAGGGAAACAGCATACCAACATTTTACAAACAGCATACCAGCATTTTACAAACGATATTCTCCGCAGGCGCTAACAGCGCTGTTTGAATGCAGGATAAGCACCACTTCCACGACCGCAAACATTGAATATGCGAAAGCAATATCGTTGACCCAACCATAGGTTTAAAGGGAACACAGCAGTGCACTCCAAAAAAACTATGAAACGTGAAAATTGCTCCAAACTGTCAAATATATAGAGCAAGGAAAAATATCGCTTATCCCTATTAAGTGCACGAAAACCACATAATCCACCACTGCATACTTCTTCGTCGGAAATATAGCAGTACGTTTTCGTAAGCAGTTTGACGGTGAGGTATGAGCTAACCAATCAGCATATAAATTTTTTAGTGCTGACATAGGTTGCACGATCTTTCTCAAATAAATGACTTATGATGTAGTTTTCTCAGTAAGCTATAAAACTACTAAAAAATGAACCAGTAGAGAACTGGAACAAGCCCAACTATCTTCATTCTTGCAAAGGATAGAGTCATCGTATAAAAACAGCTGCATATTATCTTCGTTACCCAATTAAGCCATCGCTCTAATGCCTGTGAACAAATCTGAGATTTCGTTAAGCAGTGCAATTCGCCTTGTTTTCTGTTTTTGTAAGATCTTGTGAGCCTCACTTGCATTTGTACTGCTTCACATTCTATGCAAACCCAATCAGTACAGCTGCTGGAATGTAATTTAAGCTGTAGGATCGAGAGATTACCAGTAACAGAGATTCGCCGAAAGAACGCCAGGGAAGGTCACGCCCACCTATATCGCAGTGTCTTTGAACACAGCGGTATACATAAATTTTCCTACGTCGGCGTAAAATCCAACACGAAACTTACACCAGAAAAGTATTTATCACCCACAGCACTTCATACAACTGAAAACCCGAAAGTCAAATAAACGCTTCCCATAAAAATAGCTCGCATAATAAAAGGAAAAATTCGGCATAGATTTTATTTTCATGGCACAGCACGCACTAACCAGGGCTTGAGTGGGATGGGATTTCTTGTGCGATTAGCGAGTAGCTACATTAGCCAGCGCCTGAAGAAACCACGCAAAAGATTGCTTGCACACGCAGGGCAAGTGTCAGTAAAATTAAAAACAGATCGGCGAGGGGAGAGGAACATTCATTAAAGTCAACGACTTTTTACTCACAGCGTGACAGAATTACAGCGCAATCCGATCGTCCTGCGTATGAGACGTTAAAACCGGGAAACTTGCAGGTAAAAGGTCTATCATGAAACGAACATGATGCCAGGAATTGTTTCTTTGATTTCATTTTGCGCATCGAGTATGAAACAAACACAGCAGGGTTAAGGCGGTTGCCAAAGCGTTAACAACATCCTCTCATCACATTGCTTGAAGGAACTGCAGAATGATCAACAAGAAATCTCCATACAAATTAAAATACATCAGTAACATAAATCAAATCATAATCGACGTAGTCCAATTAAATAAACAGTGAAGTGCATCAGGGACTTTACATATATCGATTGAACACCACAGGAGCATTGTGAGAAGATACGAGCAAGTGAAACATAGTTGGGTACATCAATGCAGAAGAAAATAAACTAGCGTGCTAGCATACATCTGAAGCTCTTCCCAAATTAGGACGGTGTCTGGTTCTGGGATGTTTACCATTCGTACCAAACGGTGCAACACTCTGGTTGGCGCGTAAATGTATTTTCTGGACTGAACAGCTCAGCTGGGCTCTACTGATGCTGTGAGGAAATCACAACTGCAAAACTCACAGCGACACCGCACTTATTCTGAGAAAAAACTTAGTAGTTTTGCTGCAGGACGATACGAGTAATATCGGGGCTTGAATAACAGTCGCTAATATAATGAATCTTGCAAAAAGATCGATGGTTGATGTCGCAGGGTGGGATGCCCCGATCTCAGATTCGTAAATTATTTACAAGTTTTCCGGAACCACCTAAGTAGCGTTGTTGGTGGTTACGTATTGCACCCGGGCACAAAGGAGAACAAAAATTCCAACCGCAGAAGAGTTTTCCACTGGCGATGAGCTGGTGATCGAATGCTCCATTGATGATGTTGAAACTTCAAAGCGTCTGGAACAGCCGCTGTCCAAGTGCGAAGCACTGTGCGGATTCATCCGTGTGAATACGTCTTTCACGTCATAAACGAATAAAACGTTGATCCAGCGATCAGTGGCCTTGGCACATTACTAAGAATTGTAAGCAGCTGGTTGGGTTCATACAGTATAGGTCAGTGGTCCTTAAAGTTTTAACGCCTCAATACCCCTAAGCCAAATTTTCGTCAACATGGATGCCCATTTTCAACAAGGTTTAATGACAAAAAATTGTAAGAAATAATGCAGAACTGGTAAAGAAATATCCACTAGAGTAGTGAGGACAAAGGTCAATACAAAAGCTGCATCACATTCATCAGCACCAATATTTTCTTAATGTGGGTACAATGTTGCGAGATTGCTAGAACGAATGCAATGATGGAGTGTTAATACTAAGAAATTTTAATGGAACAACACTGCATAACAATTAAACATTGTCACATTTGGATAGAAGCAAGACCAAATTCTTAGAATGAGGACTTGGTCTTGCTTCTTAGAATGAAGACTTGATTTCGGATTTGGACTTAACTTCACAACACTGTTGAATATTCCAACATCTATCTCAATACACTCTGGAGGTATTGAGAAAAACTTTAAAACACCTTATTGCATGTTGTGCGGTGCAAGCTAAAAGTTTTTTTCGGGAAATGCAATCTTTCACCGAGACAAAGCTTATATCATTCGTAACAACAGAATGAAAAGAACATGAAGCAAAACTCAACAAGCTCTCTGTGGAAACCAGCCAAACGCATAAACTTATTTTGCTATCATTTCTCAACAGTGCGATATTTTAGATCACGGGTTCTCAACCTTTTTCTGATCATGTACCCCTTCAGCATTTCGATAGATGAGAATGTGCCCCTGAAATTTCTGATGACAAAAATGCTGAGTAAAATTTAAAAAATCCACTAAACTTTTAACAGAACTTTTAGATTTTTATAACTATATATAGGAAGACTTTCTTATTCTCGAAGTTACTAAAAATATAATGTTTAAAATGAAATTGGATCTTAAATGCATCCCCTTAGATAGGCAAATGTGCCCCTAGGGGTACATGCACCCCAGGTTGGGAACACCTGCTTTAGATTAATATACATTCACCAAGTTGAATAAACGCAGCAGTTGTGCATAGGTGACAATCAAGCAAAAGACAAATGAAGAAGGTAAAAGGATATGGCCACTCAATAATTTTCTTTGCCAGCTTCCTGATCCGATTATGTGGGGAAAGTATGAACAAAGAGCGATCAGCAGTGATGAAATTATACTGCTTAGGCGTTGGGTTGTAGTAAGACATGGTGCGGGCTTCCTGAGCCAGAGTCATTTTGAATTGACCCCGTTTAGGCCTGGGACGTCCTGGCGCGTTCTGACGCCCGTCGCCGCTCCCACGCAAGTATCCCGCGTCGCTTCCACCTCGCGTCATCCTACGCAATAAAAAACAGAGCAGGGTGACAAGTGTCCGGTTTATTGTTTCGAAATAAATTTGAGAACTTCAAAAGGTGCCCCAGATTTACTGCAACTTAACAAAAATTCACCAACAAGTTAAACGAGATAATATAAATTTCGTCTCAGTCAAACCATGTCATCAAGCATTCTCAGTAAGTAATCTTCAACATTAATCTTATCACCTACAAAAATGTTTAATGAATTCTATCCATCTATTACTGACTATAGAAAGCAACCAAGTTTCAAAATTTCTCACAGTAAGTGCACTACTGTATAAGATCGATGATAACTGCAAGGCTAAGAGATTATTCATTCTAGCACATTGTAAATTTCCGTTATGTGATGTGGTTTTTGGCAGGATTGTAATTGCGTTCGTGGCCTCGCGAATCTGCGTATCATGGCTGAAATAAATTATATAAGATCTATACAAAATGAACTAATGTCATTGAGTTACGATATTGATAACGATCCAAATACGCAAGTGGCGTGTTCGCATCCATATTTTGGACGCGTTTCAAATTTTGCCAGCCTGTGGCAAAATCTGAAACGAATTTTAGAAGGTGCTATATTATAATAATTTGTTGCCTTCAAGAACATTTGCAAACTCTTCTGCTACAAGTAACACTTGTAATTACCTAATTTCGTTGCAAAAACAAAGGACCTACAGCACCTGCACAAACCTAAAACATCTCGACCAATTAACTCAACTGCACATTCATAGTTCACTCAAGTTTCTCAAATATCACAATTTTACCACTGAGTTCGAATCGTTCCACGAACCTTCGCTTTATTGGTTATATTCATTCGCACAATCTAATTAAACAACACTTGAAGAGCAAGGATTTAATAAGGTTTGTCACAGACAAAATCCCCACGCTCAGCAAAATCGCGTATCCGGAAACTCTGCTTTGTGGGGAAGAGAAGTTCAGAACAGTCTGGCAAAGTTTTTGTTGTACATTTTTCATCGTTTTGTAGCATGAAAAGGTAATCCCAGCAGTTTAACGGGACTACAACCGCCATGTACCAATTTTTAAAAGTTAAGCGAATGTTACGAAAGGAGTATTATAGTGTTCTCAACATTTGAAAAGTGATGAAATTTGCACATATTTCCGCACAAAAAACAGCATCGCAAACATTACTTGAAGCTTTTCAATAGTCTGCCACGAGATGCATCATCTCGTTTCTGAAATAGGCTTATTCACCAGAATTTATTAACAATGCAAACCGTGTGATGTAAAAATTTCTGAAAAATTCTCATGTAAACAAACTGTGCAAACTGCGATGCAACTGTGCAAACTGCGATGCAAAACTACAAAAGATTTCACAGGTTTTCAGAAAAACAAAAATGGCGCAACGTAAGGCGTTCACAGAGTGTGCTTTTATTAAATTAGAGTTAACTAAAAACATTCAACAATCACTTTCAAGATTAAAGGCAAGGGGTTACATTTTGTGTTTGGATGAAATGATGCTGGCAGAAGACTCTATAAAACTGTCGCACTGATCTACCGATGCAGATTCGCTAGTATACCATTGGATTTTGCTGAGGAAATATTAATTCAGTCTTTAAAGGTGCAGATCAACGAGATGTTAAATGGAAGTGCTGTATATTGGTCTTGATAACTGTGGAATACGTTGCTCTTACCCACAACTCACCTTTCACCCGAACAGTGCACGCCTGCAGCAAAAGAATAAGATTTCAAATGCATTATTCGGTCTCTAACGATGCAGATGTTCGTTGACCACTACTCTCGTGCGATAATCTCAGGAATGGACATTACAGTTTAGGGGTCCGAGAAAAACTTCCAGAAAGAGTTCGCAAAACCATACATACAGTTGTTGAGAGGCCCCCTTTGGGACATATGCTCATAATTTTGCTTTATTTTGAAAAACATTTGACTGCTTAAGAGTTCATTAAATGTGGCTCTAGAGTGGTTCATTAGCTTTTTAACAAAACGATGCAAAAACTAAGTGCGAAACTCTCAAAAGGGGGCCCCACTGCATCTATGAAAAAGGGGGGGGCGAGGTGATCGCCTCGTTCGCCTCTTCTAATATCCACCCATGGATGCTCTCATCGAGAATTTCTACTGTTTTCGAAATGGATCAAATTCATTGCACAAAATCTTGTCAAAATTCCAGTGGCACTTACTGTTTGTCTATCCTTTCATACTTCATCATAAATTGTAGCGTCTATTTTTTTGAAATATATTACCTCCGAAGTACCAATGCAGTAATAAAGCCTATAAGTGGTGGTAGTGTCGTATAACGCAACTTTTGTCGCTCGTTAATGTTCGAAAATCGCTAGCACAACCCTGTGCTAGTTTGAAACTCCGTGTATTCGTGTGGTGGAACAAATGTTTGTAGAAAGCATTTGCCAACACCTTTTCAAATATTGCACCATACGAGCCGATGGGCAACTTCAGACCAAGCGAGTCTACTTAATGTTGGGGTGCGTTGCAGTATAGGCAGAATTGGTTTTCTTTCATTCTCCAACAGTAGAATGTGTGGCCACTGTTGCCAACTGGTATATATATATATATATACAAATTTGAACATTTGGTATATTTTCAAAGTGCTTGGTATATAAATTTTTGATTTGGTATATATAAAAAATTCGATATATATTGGTATATTTTTTGGTGGAGGGCTTAGTTAAGACTTTCTAAACTAAATTATTTGTTATATTGCAAAGCATAAACAGAGAAAACATTGTGTGTTAAAGCTATACAAAAAACGTTAAGTTATTTTGCATAGCATGCGAGCAAGCGAGCAGTTTGGGTAAGCGGAGAACGAGACTGGAAGAGAGCTGGAAGGTTCTGAACTGAACGTAGTTCGTGGTGTGCGTTTTTAGTTAGCCAATGCATCCTAATGTTGGAAAGCTGCGTATGGGAGTGTCACAAGATTTAAAGAGTGGGTGATAGAGTTTGCATGGCTTGCAAAGCAGGATTCTGCTGATGCTGTGTATCCCTTTTGCAAACTGTGCAAGAAGAAAATTAGAAACTGCAAATCAGCTAGGTTATTATAGAGCAGAATAATGAAGTGTACCATAAAAGTAATAAAAATGCAGTGCAGGTGATGGAAACTTAAATATGTATCTGTCACTGTTCAAGTTCAGAAAATAGAAATTGAGTTGCAACTTCTTTATGATGCCACTGCACAACAGCAACTATTGATCATCTCAGTGAAGTGGCAAAAAGCATGGGAAAAGCAGCATTACATTTTAAGCTTTTGTTAACAGATAAATTTGCTATATATTTGGTATTTTTTCTGACAAGATTTGGTATATCCGTTGCAAGAAGAGTTGGCAACACTGTGTGTGGCTGGTTTTCGTTGTTTATGATCTGAAGCGTTTAGAAGCTCAGCAAAGGACAGATCAAGAATGTGCACCCTATGTGAGTGAACAAAGAAAATCACGCCATCAATTTAAGTGCAACTAACTCCAATAGACTGTAACAGCAAGCAATGGATGTTGTAATAGGCACGTCCACCATCACAAGCAATATTGCATGCTTTCAAACGCGCAAGTTGATACAAATTTTTGGGTTGAACTAATGCACAGCCCATCTTGAATGACATGAAAGTTGAATGACTGCCACTTCTTTTTCTCAGCAAGGTTGTTTCTACAGCCTCAAATTAACAGCATAAAACTGCAGCCGAAAGTTTTGATGGCAAAGAGCTAGTGGGACTACTGCAGAACTGAAGTAGATGAAGTTTACTGCCAAGATAAATTACTTACATTTTGATTGCAATAAACATATTCGTGGGTTTGGCAATGGGAATGACCATATAATAATGGCAACACTAAGCAATAATAATTTGTCCTATGTGATCGGAGATGTGGACTTCAAATTCGGTCCACGTCTCATCGTTAATAATTTTACGTCTTTTACGTACGTCATATAGTAGGAAATTTTACGTACGTCATATAGTAGGAATTTTCTGAAGTTGAATGCCATTATATACGCTCACAAGATCCTATTTGAATAAGAT
>JGI24021J15306_10000178_pt1 | contig 37596 bp, 27 predicted proteins | sample Ectturendosymbi1_FD_15306 | JGI IMG/M metagenome (IMG submission 15306)
GTACTTTCTATTCCAATCATGTTTGTAATCGTGAGGTACATTACCACGAATCGATAAAATCGGTTTTCTATCTGGTAAAATGAAATGGTTGATTTTGTAAAACGACCTGCCTTGTTTCAGCATCTGGCAGCAGCTTACTGGGAAACGTCCCTGTTAGTGACTCTTTCTGAGTTTTAGTAAAAGCTTAAGAACTTGGAAAATCAGATTTCTCGAAGTGTTCAGAGTGTCTATTTTCCAGTTTTGAAACTCATGCAAACTTAGTTCGAAATGTTTGCGCAAGCATTTATGCAGTGCGTCAGGTTTTTTTTAAGGAAAATGTTAGGAACCCGGATTCGATCTGTAGGGACCCGATTTCTCTGATTCTAGGGACCCGATTTTTTATGCTTTCAGGGACCCGATGATAATTTTCTCTGATTCTAGGGATCCGATTTGAAATTCTATGGACCCGCATCGGGTCCCTAAAATGCCTTAAAAAGACCCTGCAGTGCGTCACCCAGTGTTGACTGCAATGCAGGCAATCAACGACCTAACTGCTCACGAGGAAACGTCCTCTGTGTTTGCAATAGGCCATGTTGTTTATGTACGGCAGTTGAACAAATGTACTTTCGTTGAATTGCGTATAGTTGCATTATACTGTATATTGTAAGTGAGCGATTGTTGGCGTAGTTCCTGCTGTGCTGACGCCAGAGATTGAGGAGATGTGAGTTGGTGGATAACATTCTGCGTTTGTTATTTTTTTCTTAAAAAGTCCAACCATTCCACAAATTCAAATTCGCACCAGTTACAAATTCTTTAAAGTCGGAAAGCATTTCGAGTAACTGTTCCTATGTGGTTGTTGACGATTATGACTTGTAGATCAAAGTGCGTAGAAGAAAAGGCATAGCTTGGATATTTGCTTCGCACAAACATTTCAACATTGCTTTGATTTTTCCCCTTTACTTTTCGTGGTGGATCAATTCTGCTGTAGGTTAATGTTCAAAGGATATGTCGAAGTGAAAATCAGCAGTGTTTCCATCATATTTTAAACACGCAATGCACAATAGTGTCGCACAACTCGGCGTCGCATTGACAATTGTTTGGTGGCAGGTATGCTTGTTGCCAAGGTGACGCTAACGCAAAAATAGTTTAAATGAAATCATATCAGGCATTTCGAAAAACAGCTGTTTGCGTCTTCAGCAGGAGCTCGTTAAAATGAAACACAAACCGTTTGACGAAACAACAGCCGGTAATCAAGCACTGACAAAGAGGCAGAAACATTATTCAACCAGCATTTTGTAAACAGTAAATTACTGTAAAAGAACAAATCCACAGTATTTCGGTTGTTTTGATCAAGCGTTTGAAGTTTGTAAGTTTAGATTAAGCCAACATTAATAAAGGAGGATTTCCTTGTCTCACAGTTATTCGAATGAAGCCAAGCTTTCCAGGCATAGGAAGATAAAGATCACTGGTATATCGAAATTGACATGCGCAAAGCACTGCTTGGTGTATGCGAGTGACTCTGGCCAAGGCCTCCTAAATGTTTTCTAGGAGGCCTTTTTCTGGCTCTCAGAGATTTTGAATAAATCCAGTCTATCAAAAGGTTACGTTCGGTCTAACCAGAATGTTTTTTATCGGCACCAACTTATTATCCTGTGTAGGAACCCTGAGCGGTTTAAGAGCCACTGAAATTTCTTTGTCAATACAATGTTTGGTCTGACGCTTTGCTCTACACTCAGTGTTTTCTTGCTGACGATTTTCGCGCTGTTTTGTTGACGAAACAGCAAGTTTTTCCAGTTTCGCTCTGATCGAAATCCTTTCCACGTTAATCACGAAAACCTCTCCTTCACTGTTGTACTTCAAAACTAGAGTTGACTGATTTAGGATGAACTTGATCGTTGTACAGTTTTACTGATGGGTGAGATCGCAACGTACACTTATGAACATGTGGTTGACCCCATGACCTGAAGCAAAGATTCTTCCAACAAAGACGGTGGTACTCCTACGTTGGTGTAGTTAACTGCAAGTAACTGATGGAAAACCTTATTTTTCAACGATGTGATGATTTTGTGCTAAAATCACGTTTATTGCCATGTTCGCAGGTTGCCGGACGGTTTACTACGATCTCGTGTTCGTCTTGGACGCGTCGAGTTCGGTGGGGGAGGATGATTTTGCGCGAGTCAGAAAGTAAGTTTGCCACTTCCCCGCTCTGCTGACTTTTGTTTGTTGCGTCACGTCCCCTTTTCGCTTTCTGCTCCCGTTATGACAGTTGTAGCATACATACGTTTAACCCCTTCAATTTGTTAGTAAACAGCACACTATTCGAAATATGAAAAAAATACTGCAGTTGGCCGGAACTGGCATTCTGCGGGTTTGCAACTAGGACCGATTATTCGCTGAGCAGCGCCACGCAAATCGATAAAACTCGGTTAACAACATTGCAGCTTGAACGCACGTTTTGCGGATCTTTTTTCAAATATCCTTCGTAACGAGTTCATTCCTTCTCCCACGAGACGCAAGCATGAAAGTGCAAAGGTTCATGTGCAAGTCAACTGAGCTATTAAGTTACTGCGTTACTTTTCAAGACCTCTGTTGTACACTGAAAGAAAAACTTGTTTCGCAAAAACTTACTGTTTACCGAGAATGGTACTTAAGCTCGGGTTGAACCGAAATTTAACATTTCTGATCTTCACGGTTCATTGCACAGCGTCAGGGTCACGGTTTTTCTCACGGCATTGCTTCTGGTCAGGTGGGTGTCAGACTTGGTCCAATCGTTCGACATTGGCTTTGAAAGGACCCGTGTAGGGGTGGTTGTATACTCTGACCTGCCGCAGATGGCCATATCGCTCGGTGACTACGCAGACAAGCAATCATTGTTGGCTGGAGTGGGAAACATCACATACCTTCAAGGTGAGTTCTGTTGCTTTAGAATGCCACTTGAAAACGTCTTATCAAGCTTTGAACAAAAAACTGCCGCATGGTTCTTGGCGATTTGCAAGTGAAGAAACGTGCCCCAATCTTTGCATACTTTCAATTGTGATTTTTAAGTAAATGTCTCGAGGTCAGGGGCAAATGAAATCCTGAAATATTCTCAACGCCTACCATTCTCGATTTCTGCCATGTCTTATTTCCATTCGACACAGCTGTCACCCGGTAACAATGTGCTTCTGAAACTAACTTGCTTGTTGTGCATTCTTCGCATCGTTACTTGGAGTCCTCCAAGGAAAATGCTGTATATACTTGATGTTTGTAAAGAACTTCGAACATCCAAAGTCATATATTTAATTGGTCAGGTTTTGGCTCAAAAAAGCGCTTGTCAAGCAGCAATGTTGAAAACCGAAACAAACAACCTTGACCTGGCACCAGAAACACGCTCGTNCAAATACATGTATGATCATGACATACACCCACAACCGATAATTACATTGGGGTTAGTAGAAAAACTTCGTACGTCATGGCAGAAATGTGNCCACCGGGAATTGCTCTTTCGGAGGCNTTGGACCGTGGTTTAGGCTTGTGCGGCATCATGGCATCGCATTTGTTTACTCANATTACGTTGTGTAGAACCGCGAACGTTTACGATTCGTGTTGTCATCAATCTNTTAGTCTTTTCGCTCNCATAATGTTCTCTGTATACTTGAAGCGTGTGAGAGTGTGAGAGCTTTACGGTGACCACGCAAACAACCTGTGGGGCATATACGATGTCTTCAATACACGTGAAACGAGTATAAGGATTATGAGTACTTCACTGTAGACTTTGTAAACTGAGCTGAATTTAACGTGTTTTTAGGCCATTGCTGGCGGGACACACTTTGTTTAGGGCGACCTTAAACCTGGTCAGAGTGGTAGGAAAATTATTTNAACAACAATTCGTTNAAGTAGAATTAATGTTCCTGAAGCGTATGGTAATTTTTTATCTACAGAACCGATTNACGGAAAGCACTGACAGGATTTTATTTGTATATTTAACCGGTTATAGGACGTTTAATTGACGCCATCGATAGGACGTGCTCCTTTCCTCAGCCATTGAGAAGCTTACTAAGTTTGCCAGCTGTTCGTAGAAGAACAGATTAGTGATGTTTTAGCAAGAGTCTCCAGAACGACTTTCGACCTGAAGGCGGAAACCAAAAGCCATTGCTGACAATTGTGAAGAACATCCAGTCGTTTTTGTCGTTCACGGGCTGTCACGCATAACTGCACAAGCTAATTCAATGCGTCGCAGCGCCATAATTCCGATGTGATTTTAACCCCAGTGTGCGTTGTCCATTGGTCGTGAACGGACATTCCTAAACACTTCTCGCGACAGGTAAAAAAAGACGGAGTCTTCATTGAGGTTTGACTATTCACTTAAAGTGACGCAGTTGCACTTACTGTAGTTATTGGATTGAGTAAAAGTAATCACAACCTTATAATAATATTCTGCAAGGGTCCATGCCGGAGGAAGCCCCTTGAACTACTTGACCTGCCACTCACTTTATTATGTGCAAGTTCTTTATGAGGAAAAGATTGCTGCTGAAGCAAAATAAAAGCAAAGGGCTTTTAAAATTGTACGTGGTCGCAAACGGCTTTGACGAAAACAAGAAAAGACCAAGCAAACGTTTCTTTCAGCTGCAATCTCGTAAATGTTACCTAACTCTCCTCCCAGCTGGAGCTGCTGTTTGAAAATTGGTGATTTTCATGCTAGAAACAAAAATTCTGATTTGTGGTGAAATGTTATAATTTGAAATAAGAAGCAAAGCTGAAACGAAAGTGTTCGTTGCGAGCACCTGCTGTTTGTAACAGTTTGGTTCGGTGCCCAAATATGGCCCGAAAAGGACACGTTCCGTGACAGATCAATCCAAACGTCTACCATGAGATGGTGGTTCCCAATCGTTGTGAGGAATATACCGCAATTTAATGTCAGGTCCCACCTCTGGGCCGTCTATTTTGTGCATTGGCTGAATTGGCGAAATATCTTGCGGTTTGGTGCATATATATTTATGGATCGCGCGAGACGTGCGTAAAGCGCTTTCCCTCGACGTGACATCAAGGAGCTGTGGCGTTAAATTGTACACTGTGAGGGTGTGTTGTGTGTGAACCCGCTACGAATCTCAATACCCGTCTGCCGAAGGTGGAAATATTGCAGGCATCTGCTAGCAGTGTCCTTAGATGGGTGTGTCCTTAGTTGTCGCTGCGTGTGACGCATAACTCGGAAGCGTGTTGCTCGTGAAACCGCATGACTGTAAGTAAGACCGATTGAGCGAATAAGTTGTTTCTGGCATGTGGTTGCAGTTGTTCTTCACACAAAATTCTATTCGAGGTTTGCTTTGCATTTCGGTTGCCGGAAAGATTGGAAAATATATCTTTCTGGCATAATTTAAAGCGTCAAAAGTTGATTTGATATTGCATATGACTTTTGTTATTTACTTCCTTTACAAACTCGCCTTCAACTTGAGTACGCTTCGTTTTGCTGAAAACAGAAACCTAGCAAACGTTCATGTTTTCTCATGCTGTTATATTTCCGCTCTTATGATTCTTCAGTCGCATGTAGAGGCTAATTCTGGAACACGCGTATATTTGGTTATTTGTTCGCATTCGGTCACATTTTGTTGCAGAATGAAAATAGTTGGCAAGTGTTTTTTTTAAGTTTTTTGTTTCTTGATGAAAGAATCGATGCTTCATGAAAAAAGCACCTAGAAACCTTTGTTGCTTTGCTCTGATCAGAGATGAAACAAAGTAAATAAGTCCAATGTCAACTGTCATCACAAACAAATTCCTTCGTTCATCTTAGCGATAGAAGTGGATTGGAACCTGCGCATGTCTCATCGTTCATCTGCTCATTGCATTTTCTCTTCTTGCATCACAATTGAATTACTGAATATGCTCTCTGTGCACGCAGTTGAACATTTGACAACAGTTGTATTTGCTCTAACCCTGTGCGGTTGGGTGGCAGTTTATGGCTGTCATTGTTGCGTTACAATCGTCTGGCAATGCTGCGGCGCAGAAGCACTGAAATAAGGTTTTATAATTTCTGTCATGATCGTAAACGTTGGGATAGCAACCAAAGGGCATTCTAAACTGATGACTCCATTAATAAAATCTTTTTTAAATATCATTCAAGCAAACATAGAAAAAAACGACCAATTCACTCTTACGTCACTGCGGCATTTTCTGCTTGGCCTGATGTTTTGTTGTCCAGGCAACGGTACGAAGAATTCACACCAAAATAATTTTTTTACATTCAGCTTAGATAAATTTTGCTTTCTTACGCTTTTTGACCTTAATCAAACTTTTTTGTCTTTTGAGTTACTGGGTGTATCTATTCTTTCAACAGTGATGAAGGTGACTGAAACCACTTAAGCTTTTTTCTTTCAATATTCAGGCCATTAATGTCCGTTTGTGCAGGAAATTGTGCGTCACGTGTAGTTGGGCTGCAAAAACGAAAGGTTTCCAGCATTCAAAAACACTTTCCTAAATGTACATTTGTTTCTGTTTTGCCTCTTTACAAATACAGTCGGGCGTGAATCATTTACTGAACCTGCAACATTTCTTGCCTTCACATTAAGGGCTAAACGCGAGAAACAATTAATCACTGTCACTGGTCGTTGTATGTTGCGACACAGAATGAAAAGTGAAGCACTTACTGTGGCTGCGCTCTACGGCACATGAAGCAAAATTTAGCTTCAAGTTGTGGAAGATTAAATGACTAAATTCAAGCGAAAGTAACCCACCAGAATCCCTGTTATGTTTGCTTCGCTTTGATCGTGCCCACTCTGTGTTGGACCTACTGGTGAAATTCTTTTAACTTTTGCAGCGAAACCACTGGTTTTTGGCTGCACTGGTCTTATCGCTTGAGTTGCTGCGTGGTCGTGAGGGAAGTGCGCTGCACTCTTGCTGTGTGATTCTTGTTACACTTGCGAACTAACGAAATTTATAAAGACGTTGTGAAATATTTTACTTTATATTCATCTTGGAATGGGTGCGTCGCTACTCTCCTTTTCAGCGGAAGTGCAACTTTCAACTTGGAGGCACGAACGTAATTACGCTGGCACAAAAGAGAATTGAATTACAGAAAGTTCCGAAAATTTGAAACGCATTTAACCGCATCGGCTCAACCTCACTGACTGGATCAAAAAAGGCTTATTGTTTATTTTTACGGGCAGCGTGGGTTGACACTGGTAGTGAGTTAACGAGCAACTGTTTCTTGATCAAGCTAATTTCAAACAATTCCAGACTTCGCTTGCATGCTCTTGAAACCAGCTGTCCAGTAGCAGAGTTTTGAAATGACGCTTGTTTGTTCACCGCCCCCACACTCACAACTCCAGCAACACCGCTTTGAACAACGCGCTTTAATGCGTTTTCGCCAAGTTGTCTTCTTTCCGCGCCTCCGAATCGAAAACCTAGACTTGGTTGCCCTGGTTATCGGTTGGCAAAAATTTGCTGCAATGTTAAATTAAAAGCATGTGCATTTGCTTGTGGCGCTCGCCTCAATGTCTCGCTTTGGCGAACGTGCCATTGTTTATGCTTCGGAAACGTTCTCCAGCAGTGGTAGCTCCCCAGCAGCGGTAACTGGTGTTGCTGTTGTTGCGGACCGCAGGCTACCGCCGTCCAAAACACTGTCTGTCGAAGCCCTTTGCTCGCGCGTTCCGTTGTGGATTATGACCAGAAAGTTGAGGATTGCCCACCACAAGGTGTGCCCTGATTTTATCTGCAGCAAACAACATCTGCCTGACATTTACCGTTGGTTGATACCAAACATGCAATATTCTTCCGCATGTGGGTGAATTTGTCCTTGACAGTGTGACGTTTAGCGATGTCACAATGACCTCGTGCGAGATAGAATCAACATCCGCGATTCGTGTTCCTCTGTCGTTGCAACAGTTTTGTAATTTAAATTCGCTTCTTCCTAAACCGAATCACGCATACAAAGAAATGGAAGAAGGAACGTATTAGGGTTTTCGAGCGATTGGTGACAGAGGAGGAAACTTTTTGGCAGGATCTAACTGCCATGTCGTCATAAATAAGCAACATAAGCTTTTGTCTCGTGATGAAGCGTTGGTATCCAGCAAAGTCCTAAAATTTCCAGGAAAATAGCACAATGAAAATAGGCGTTTGTTTCTGGGTTTGGTGGGAATGTTTATGCCAAATCTTTTGAACGATCAAAAACGTTATCAATGTTGATTGCGTTTGTACTTAGTCGATCAAAGACTGCAAAGGTCGATTTTTGAAAAGTTTTGTTTTTTTTCTAATAAGCATGTTTTCCTTTGCTTGTCGTGGAGCCATCTGTACAAGAACAGCTTTTGAAACAGTTCTGTACATCCATTTTAACTGAATGAGGGTAATAAAACTACTTTGTTTTGTCACAGGTAACACGAGAACCGGAAAAGCGATTCGCTTCATGAATCAGAACTCATTTAACGTCGAATTCGGGGCGCGCGCCATAGAGCTAGGTTATGACCGCCTGGCAATCATCTTGACGGACGGCAGAGCGCAAGATAACGTCTTCAACCCTTCGATGGAGGCACAGAACAATGGAATTCATTTATATGCCGTTGGGGTAAGACAGGAATTCAAGCCCTTGAGTCCAAGCTGTGGTTAATGTAATTACACTGAAAGAGACATCTCGTTTGTGTTGGAAACACTGCGACCAAACCTGGTTTGTGGAACGCGCGGCCTGGCAATTATTGGTGCTTTTCGTTTTAAAAGTGAAACATCGCATTTTTCTTGCTAAGACAAAGTTGGAACCTGCTTTTATTTCGCTTAGACATTTCGGTCATTTGTCCCATAATAGCATTAAAACTCGGCGTAACAGTGTTCGCTAGTCTATACTTTCGGATATTATGACCGATTTGACCGAAATTATTTCGACCATTTAAAAGAAATCCGGTCTATGACCGAAAAAATAAACTCAGGTTAGAACCTGCCTTCCCTCCGTTCCTACTTTGTTGCTTAGCAACAATTCTGCTGCACATCCTCTTGAAGAACCGGCGCAAATTTCAAATAGATGTTGGGGGGGTTTTGCTGATTAATTCAACTTGACTTGTAATCGACAAATGCCGCCTCCGATATCCTACGGCTGCAATTCATTGGCGCGATGTTTCCTTTGTTGCTTTTACCGCGAGTGTCAATGGAGCCACGTGCTTTGCGTTGTTCATTGCGTTGTGCCGAGATCACACTGTGATCTCATAATAATCTCCGCACTGGCGCTGACCGCTGCTTGGTTATGACAAACAATCTACAACGTTTACTTTTCGCGACTCGTCCTCTGTTATACTTTTTCTAAACAAATCCTCATAATATTTGCTTTTGTGTCGTCACAAAGGTGTCAACTGCGGTCGTCGAAGAGCTGAAAGAAATTGCTTCTGACCCAGACTCTCGACATGTTTTTCAAGTCGATGACTTTCAAGCTATCGAAAGAATTCGAGAATCTCTGCGTAGAATCATATGCGTTGGTATGTGATGTTACAGACAAGTAAANNGAAAACAAAAAATCCTGCCGAATTCTCTGTTTCAGATTTAATTTTGTTAGCATGTTTTCGGAGAAGGCCAGCTGTAGACGTTATGCTAATTTACTATAATCATGCTGATATTAATTTTTCTGACCGATGTTTTGTTTTTCCATGCAGACGCCATTTGCCCTGACTTAGGCCCGGAAATGGACTCGGCCAAAGGTGAATTCATTCCAGGCAAGGCTCCCGCTTAACACATTCTTCGCTCAATAACAAGATTGTGACAACACAAGCATCATTTTTATTATATGTGATTTGGTTCTTAAAACAGTTGGGCAATGATTGTTTCTGATGTGAACTGAATTGATATAAAGGGTGACAGCCGTCTTGTTTGGCGTGTCTCTGCAATCATAGATTTTTTTGCCACTGACCGTAACTTAATCGTATGCGTAGATAACTCACACAATATGAAGAAGTTTTGCCGTTTTTTGGTCGAGCGTTGAAGTTAATCTGATAAATTATTTACAACAATAAGCTAAACATTTGTGCGTAGGTTTGCAAATTTCAAATTACTACATGTCAAAATTTGAAACTGTTACGCATGTTGTAACAAGTGCATACATTGGAAAATTTCTAGCAATTTAAAGCTCAGCGAAGCTTTTTGTGACGAAGTGTTAAATGTTAGGCTGCCACGGGAAATCGTACCTGGCCTCCCACAGTTTCTCACTCTATTACGTAAAAAGACTCAACCTTTTTAAGAACCTGATTAGAGTAGTGCATGCTAATTTACGTGCATGGTTGTTCTTGTGCGTTAGAGTTGGTGTTTACATAAAAACAATTAATTTTTTGATAAATGTACTACCTTTAAATCGTCTTCTTCCGGTACGATCACAGTGATTGTATACCTATCTTCAATCAAGAGTTTGTGGACAAGGTAGACTTTACACTTTGCGGTGATTTTCAAGACTTCTACTTCTGGGATGTTCACGAAATCCTGGTATGAACTTGGTTCTGTCTGCGCAACAATGATTTTAAACTTCGCTCGTTTTTCAGTCAAACCGAATCTCAACCGCTCTCCTACAAGCTTTTATGGCCGCAGACATTTTCGTTGAAAATGTCGGCTGATGTTTGATTTGATTTTCTCATTATTTTTCACATTTTTGTGATGACCTGTGGCCTATTCTCAAAGCATTATTGTTCACTTCTGGAGCATACTGCTTTGATTTAGGTTGCATGATGCAATTGTGACGTAATGAGATCGTGTTGACGTGGTAGATAGTGATCGAATCTTCACTACTGTTGATTTTATGACACACATGCACACTGCACGAAAACCTTTCGTCTTCGCAAGGGGCGTTGATTGTTACGTGAGGTAAGTGATTGTGACGCTCGAGGTCGTGGAAAAACCTGTTGATGAAAACAAAGAAGGACACAAGAAATGGTTGAAAACAATGTTTCAAAATTCTTGTCTCCATGCAGTGCAATGGTATAAGTTACTATCGAAGATGTCCGTCTATGAAAGATTGTGCGTAACTTTCTTACTCTTCTACATCTTGTCACTTGTGAATTTAGGCCAGGAAATGCCATTTGATGAAAATGAAATGGTGATACTTTGTGCAACATTTCTTTCCCGGCCTCGATCGAATGTTCTTCAAACAAAATCGTAACAAAGCATCTGCACTAACACTTCTCTCTTTCCACCTGCCTGCTGATCAAGCTTGCCAAATTCCAGCATGCATTCAGATTTTCGTCACGTACCTGCAGTTACTAACAAAGGAGTACATGAATTACTGCAGGGTTTGACCTTGTGTCCGCATTCAAGCTGGACACTCTGGCTGCGGACTCACCAGGAGTGGCAATAGTTCCAGGATCTGCTCAAGGCTACGAGGCCTACAGGATATCAGACAGTCCTGCGGTGCAAACAAGGTAGGATTTGATATTTACTTGTTTTCTTAAATCTAGAACTTTCTGCTGTGTGCAATGATGTAAATATGTATCGTAGCATTTTCAAACACACCTGGGTAAGTTCGTGAAGTTGGCAATGCAGCAATGTTTTTTAATTTCCGTGATGATTCATCAATCGCTCCAATAGGTTTCGAAAAAGTGAAATTAATCGTGCTTTGCGCAAGTTGTCGTGCTTTGGGTGCTTTGCGCAAGTTGTCTTATCGATGGCAGTGATAACCGCTGATCACGGAATAACTGTCATTTGCAGCTTTGCGCCACTTGTACTATGAGGTTTCGTAAATCTTGCCTAACGTTTTTCTATGTTTGAAGTACACATTTGATTTTTTTTAACCGAACGTTTGCTGGAACGTTTGTTATTCATGATTGCAGCACCCTCTTCAACAAAGGGTTGCCTGACCAGTATGCGTTTGTGGCAACATTTCGTCTGACAGCGAAGTCAACAAAGAAGACCTGGAGCATTGTCAAAGTGGCTGATGTGGATGGCAAGGACCAACTTAACATCAGAATAAACCCGAAACGAGTGAGTTGCAGTCAGTTGTCGTATTTCATCAACTTTTTACTATTCGGTCTGTTTTACATAATGAGGTCACAACCCATTTGTTTCGTTCAATGCCACCTATCTGAAGTAAACATTTTGTTTTTACGTTTCATGTGATGCAAATGCAGCTTTTGAGCCCAAATGCTAATGTAATTTTAGAACATATCCTTTAGTTTTCTTCGAAGCAATTTAATAAAGCCAAAAAGTTGATGCCCGTTGTCAGAATTCTTAAGTCTTTACTCTGTCTGCGTGCAACAAAGATTTATGTCCAGGTGTGACAAGCACACCAGATAGCGCGGTACTTCCTTGGCACGAAATTAATGTCTTTGAAGTCAAATCCAAGCGCAAGAAAAGCGCCAAATTAATGAGCATCAATTTGCGTTTCACCTTTGATTTATTTTCCAGAGAAATAATAAACGCTTCCTTTAACTGTAGATCGCTTCTTTCGGAAGTGCAACTGTAAGATGATTAATATTTTGTACTTACTAATAAACAACCTCTAACGTGTTACAGAAAGCTGTTGAATTTATTGCCTTGGGTTTGGATCGAGCCATCACCTCTGCAAAATTTAAAGCACGACGATATCCAAAAGTGAATACCTTGTTTGACAATCAGTTTCACAAAATCATGCTTCATATCAATAGGTATGCTTCTTCCAAAATACATTCCTTTGTTTCGTAAGTCAAATTGGTTCTTATGAATTACCTTTAAAATACAATTACAGGTCTGCTCGTTCTGTTTCATGCATAGAATGATCGACGTAGAGCAGCTCTCCTCTTTTTTCCGAGCATGACAGTTGATGTTTGAATGCAATTGCTGCATCTTGTTTCATTTCGCAGTCATGTAGTTGATAGCTTAGACTCAGGTCACTTTGGATAAAACTGCAAAACAGACAAAGGACTAAAAGGATGTTTGAACGATCTATGTCTTTTGAAAGAACAGACTTGAGCAAAAACCTTTCATAAATTTTGATGCTCTTGATCTTCTGCACTGAAATTATTTTCAAGGACCCTGTTTACATGAAGACGAAGGCAAGCTATTTTTAATGTTCCACGCTGCTTGTGTTGATTTTGTTCGTGCGTTGCAAGGAACCAAACGTGACACTGAAGCAGACTTCAATCAAAATGTTTTTCTTGCTTTGCGTCATGCACTGCCCTTTGGAAAAAATGATTGTATACATTGAATGCTGTCTCTTAAACTGGGCCCGCCCAATCCACCACAGCTTTGATAGTCGTTTGAAGCTTGTGACAAGCATGTTTTGCTTTAGATCGTTTGCATTTTATGTTTGTTTTGATTGGTGTTGTGACGCCAATAGTGCAAATTTATTTTAAAGTGGTTCTGTTACTCTCTTCATCGACTGTGAGAAAGTTGGAACGCGTAGAATGAGATTGAAAGCGAACGAAATCGGAATCGGTGGAAAAACATATCTTGGAAGAACAAAAAGAGACGCCCCTGCAGAGGTAGTCGTCGTTTTTCGCGATGAACAACAATAATGGTGCGAAAAGCGATAAATCATCTTTGTTATCATACCCTTTACAGCAATTGAACCTACTTTTTCTGAAAGCAGTTGGAACTCGTGATTTGTTGGTATCTGCATAGAATACGTGGAGGTTCAAACTTTTAAAACTGTTTCAACCACCACGCCTATCATATCCATCATTCGTTTGAATCAGTTTTATGTTGAAAGATTTGGAACACTAAACGTCGTTCGAATGTTGTTCTGTCATCTGGCAAAAAAGTGAATCGCACGTTTTAGTTGCTGAACAACATTTTGACTGAATCAATTCGTGTTTGTTGCAACTTGTTTTTTTTCACTACATTTTTTGTCTGACCCGAGAAAATATGAATTTATTTCTTTTCAGTTCGAGCTTCAATCGATTCGACTATACTGCGAAATATCATCGGCTGATGAGGCTGAGCTTGGTTGCTGTGAGTTGCCAGGGAAACAGGCGCTTGATGTAAGCCATACTGTTTGCAGAAACACGTTGATGCAGTAAATAACTTAACTGCATTTTGGGCGAGACGGTTCAAGTCTGGTTTATTTTCTGTAAAAATATTGCTGCAATCGATTTTTATTTAACTCGCCTTTCTGGTATTGTTTTGATACCGCTGAATGTTGAAATACCAAAAATATTTTCAGTGTCCACCCGTATATGGACATAACGAAAGCACCCCAACTCCAGAGACCACTCCTGAAAAATCGACAACACCAACAACCACAACGACGACGACCACAACAACAACAACAACAACAACAACTCCGTAAGTCAAAGGCTGTGAATTTTTCACAACTTAAGCTTTGTTAACGATCAATATCAACTCAAAGTAATGAAAGTTTCTTGTGCACAAGTTGCCTAAACTTGATTTTTTATTGAAATTGAAGGGTTTCCACAACGACGCCGGTACAACCAGGTGGAGAACTTCCTGAGGATTATGAGGTGATGGGCTCTTTTTTCAAATGTCATCCATTGAGATCATTGCAATCCAGGTCATGTCACTATAGCTTGCTACCACTGTTACTGCACATCAGTTCCTCCTCGCCTCTGTTTCACCTTTACACATATCGGCATGGGAACCACCGTGATATTTTTTGCTTAATTTGGAAACAGCAATGCAACCATTGCTATGAAGCTGTTCTTCTTCTGCATCTCCAGTATTCTCCTGACCGGAAGTGCAATCACGTTCATCGTTTTGCTTATTCTGATCGAATAAGTCTGCTTTTAGGCTGCTGTGGTTTAAGCCAAAGTTCTTGTTCATAGCGCATTAAGCAAGTGCCGAGTATTTCACTTCCGCTAACATCCAAAACTTTTTTCAAAAACTGGAGGCACTTTCCTAGGCCATGGATTTTCTTATTTTTCAATATTTCCTATTACGTTGCTTGAAGTCAGTTCCGAGAACCATTTTGATTTTCGTGAAAGGTTGAAATTAATGTTGGAGTGATTGCAGTCCAAATTGAAAGTGTTTCAAGTTTAAAGGTTCGGCAAAAGTGTCAGAAGGCGTTCAACTGTCGTTTGTAAAAAGTAAAAATCATTAGAAAAATGTTGAACTTGTTGTTCAAAACAAATCTAAAACAATTGTTGAAGCAGCGATGACACAGTGAAGATGAACATTCGTGTTTTATGTGAAAACTAACAAATCAACGTAAGAAACTTGACAAGCCTAAGGTTGCATTCAATATTTAATGCAGGAACTTGAACCTAAAGAAAGTGCAACCCCCTCGGATGTGCCTTTTTACACCCCCAAAATGATTCCCGATGTTGATTCACTTAACGGTGGTCCAGTGAACCGTTCCACGTCACCGGAGGAACGACCGGAAGGGATATCAAAAGTCGATGAGCCTCCAGTTGTTGATGAAACCTGCGTTTGTCCTGCGGGACCCCCGGGTGAACGGGTGAGAGAGCGAAGTGTTTCACTCACAGTTTTCCTTCACATGTTTTGTGGTCGGTTTTCAACTGTAAGGATTTCAGTTGTTGAACTTCGATTATTTTGATATGTGGCGTTTCCTGGAGGCCTAATGCATCTGTGTACGTCGATGAACGAACAAAACGTCATTAAACGTTGTTTTATGTGCTCCAACTCTTTTCGTTTTTTAAGAGAATTATCCTTGTTGAACGAAATCATAGAATTTGCTACTACGATAGTGTTAACGCATTTTTAAAGTCTTAAACGCTAATTAAACACACGTTGCAAGCGTGGTAAAGAGACCAGTTATATTGGATTTATTACTCAATATGAAAACGACAACGCTTTCTTCCAACGAATTTTACTATTTAGGGAGAGAGAGGAGAACGTGGATTCAATGGAAGCGACGGTCGTGACGGGAAACAAGTGAGAAATCGTTTGTTAAGAAATGCTTCTGCCAAATATGAGGACTTGTGTAGATGATCATTCGTATCATCCGAATGAAGGTCTTGCTTATCTATTTCTCTTGTTTTTCAGGGAACTCAAGGACCCCCTGGCGAAAGGGGGGCTGAAGGGGCGAGAGGAGAGAAGGGATATGACGGAATTGATGGTATACCTGGAAGAGACGGCAGGGCTGTGAGTTAATTTAGTACCAAGTGTGTAAATGTTTGATTGTGTGGATAAATGTGAAGCATTGGTATAACTGAAATATTAAACTTTTGTGAAACCTCGCGTTGCTTCTGTTAACGTTTCATCTCCTTCCACTGTTGCAAAACGTAGTTAACGGCCCGAAAGTTTACCAAATGTGTCACAATTCATTTTTTCACTATTCGTGTTATACGTTTTGTTGACNAAAAATGTGCTATTGTTTTTTTGCAGGGGGAACCTGGTGTCAACGGACGATCTGGCGAAAAGGTGAATTGGATGTGGAATGNTTTTCAGTGAATTGTCGAAATCAAATATAAATTAAATGTAATATTTGTTTCTGTCGCAGTATTAATTGTATGGCGTATTTGATTCCATAGATTGGTATTAAATTTGAAAATTTATATGCAGGGAGCTCAAGGACCACCAGGTGAAGATGGAGCAACCGGAGTTAGAGTAAGATTGCGAGATTTGTAATGAAAGAGTATTGTGAAATCATGGTACGTGGTGGTGCTTGTCATTCTGTCTCAACAGTAATACGTAGGCTGCCATCTGTGGATTCAAACGTCATTTTCAGTTAATGTTTTAGTTACATCGCCTGATCAAGCGCTTCTAGTTATGAAACGAATAGGTTGTCAAGTTAATGCTCTCTTCCTTAGAAACAAATAAATTGAAAATGAGCTGTTTGAGGTTACAGAATACGGTTTTACACTGGACTGTGTTTTTTATTTGAGGAAAGTTGTCAACTTTCACCTTCAATAGAAAATAACGTTTCAATGAAGCTGATTTTGAAGAAATATCAATCTCTGCATTTTACAGATCATAAACGTTTGAAATGCAATCCACGTTCAGAATGTCCTTCCACCGCCATACGCACTGTATTTCCATATACTTGTTCCGAATCGTCCCGAAATTGCCCGAACGACGTTTGTACAATAGCCACTGAATCGTTAGAGGAGGGTTCGTTTTATGCCCTTTCTGGTAGTTCTTCGCGAGTACAAGCTGATCAAGTTGCTGGTTTAGGAGAGAAAAGTGTATCTCATCGTACTGGATGCAGAGTAATTTCAACTTAAACAAGCGAAAATAGCCTTGCTGTTGAATAGTTGAAAAACAGCCTCAGTTGAATTTTCACGGCAAGGGTGGACGCAAAGGAATTCCGCGGTAGTTACATCAGCTCAGTTATTCAGTGCAGTTGTATGGTCGCTATGGTTGGGCAAAAACAGTTTGTAGCCTGCTAGCTCCGGCTGGGTACTGTCTTTTTCCCTCAGTTTATAAGCACACACTGGCATCGCGTAACTTTACATGTCATGAAATAAAATGCGTCCCTCGTATTCAACGAGACACTTCAGTATTCGCTGTTTGCTTGCAAACAAACACCATACGTACGAAAAAAAAACACTTTCTCCCCAATCTGAACGCGGCGATGTTGCTGTTTGTGAGGTCACTAAGGGTCGCATTCTTTCCTTTCGCTGCCAGGAGCTCTTCAACGAATCGAGCGAAGCTTTTAGTTGAAAAAACCTTGAAAAATTGGCCTCCGTCACGAATCGTTTCCACGAGGATTAGCTCGAGCATTTCTTGGCTGCTCGTCAAACGATCCTCTGAAATGTTTCCTTTATTTGGTGCTTTATGCGAACGGAGCGAGGAAGGTCGTGTGTATAGTTTGTTTGCTGGAAACCTTGCGTCTACAAACCTGCATTTTTGAGGTTGTTGCTCACTTAAAAAATAATCGCTTTCTTGATTGATATCAACAAACGATGGCGGAATGTTTTTTTAAACGCATGAATCAAAAACCTCCTCATGTTGATTTCAAGTGTAAAATGAACGAAACGCAAAAACGTCTCCAGCGCTTTCTTCATTATGCTGATTGTCTAATACAGAGACAACACTTCCCTGATCGCGAACACTTATTGCCATAAAATATTTATCGAGAAAGCTTCTGTTTTGCCGGTTTCAAGCGAAATTTCTGATCTGTACGAAATAGAGGAATACTTTGGCGATTACTTTTTTGATGTGTGTGGTGCTAACGAAAACTTTTAGGGTATATGTCAGATACCCACAACAAGCTATGATATGGGAGTAACTATAACCACTAAAAGATATTTGACTTAGTCTTTGACTTCAATTGTTTTTATTCTTCTAACTCTAACACAGACCATAACCCGACGCACATACCTAAACACCAAACCCTGATCCCTAATCACCAGTTTTCTCAACGTATTTGATGCGTAGAATATTACTCTGCGCATGCGCAGATGGCGTGAAATCAGATATTTCGCTCGACAGCGGAACGAAATTGAAAGAATGTTTGGCGGTGACGTGACGTCCATTATGAAGTAAAAAAACACGTTTGGTTTCAGGAGAACGTAAAGCAAACCGCGTTTACGATTTTTCAACGATGATATAATCAGTGTGATTTTGTTCTTCTTGGATTATCATCGAAAACACATCATTACAATGGAGTGGATTTGATGGAATGCGATTTCCTCATTTCAGCTTCACGTGTCTCAAACAGACCCATGTGTTGTTGCCGCTTTCAAAGTCATTGTCATTGGTTGAGCTGTTTATTGGAAGGAAAGTTTGCCAAAAATAGTAAAAGTTATCGACAAAACATAACTTCATTCAGAAGAACTGTATCACGTTTGATACCAAATAGTTAAGAATTTTTAGGGTTGGTAAAAATGGAAAATACGTTTGTTGCTTTCATTTTGTCGCAGACCCCAGTTTGAGACACTTCAACTCTATCAACGTGTTGCAAACAGACACACGTCAACTTCAAGTAATTTCGCGACAGTTCGAGATTTTAATGATGTTGTTGGCGCCGAGTTAATCTTCGTGTTGGCGCGAACCGCGCTTCATAGTTTTTCCAACTTCATGAGGCAAAGCATCGAATCGGTCGCTACCCACGCATGCGAAATAGATCTCGCGGTTACGGCGGGAATTTCGTCCGAACCCGAACGTGATGTCGAGCTCAGGCACCCTTCCTAATTAGGCGATAGCTGAGTGAAAGTGTCTGTCTGCTGCTGTTTGCTTCACTGTTTAAAGTCAGTTTAAGACGCTTTAAAGTTTGTTGCCAGCTTGACATACGGCGCGTGACCGCTGGCGATCTGTGGAATTTCGCCAACGGAAACGTGCGTGCCGTTGTCTCGACAAAACTTCTGCTAAATCTGCTTGTTTTCAAGAGCACATAAATTCTTCAGTTTCATGTACTTTTTCGCACATTCCAAATATGCACAAAAATGACATAGATTCAAAAATGGTATAGATTCAAAAATTCACTTCCTGTTTCAAAACATTTTTTATGTGTGGTGACGTTTTTGTCATTAAAGGGAGACATAGGCCCTCCTGGCCCACCTGGAAAAGATGGATCCGATGGTGACAAGGGGGAACCAGGAATAGATGGACTTCCTGGACGTGATGGAAAAGATGGAAATCCTGTGAGTGCTATGGAGTGTATAAACAAATGTGAAAAAATTTGAGAATCACGACATATAATTTAACAAAAAAGTTTTGACGTTGTCGTGGAAACCAGCGTTGTGAGTTGTATCATGATTGGTGTTTAAACATAATTGAACCGATTCGACTTTTTAAGGGCAATTTGTTAAATTTAAAAATTTGCTTCATTGCAAACGTAGGCTTTGTGGTATTCCCAAAAAGTCTGTAAAGTTTGTTCTAAGCATAGATCAAGTTAAAAAGCGATTTATATTATCTTTACCAGAAATGGATTGGAACATGCAGCCACTATCTTGAATAAACCTCAACAAAACAAATTCACATTTTTGTCCATAGTGTGGAAAATAAATCGGTTGTAGAAAATATGCCACGGTTTTCTCCTTTGTCAAATTTTGAAATAAATAATTTATTGATCAAGATAAAATCCATCCTGTTCTATTGTCATCGCAGACGTTCATAACTCTTGCAACACTTGAAATCTGTCAAACAACCTTATCGTGCAATGCAAACTGCCCTTTTGCCCCCAGACCAGACAGAATGTGGTTTTACCGCATGATACGTGGATATTGTTCCGCTTTTAACAACCAAACTTTGTTTCTCGTATTATTTTGTTCTTTGCAAACAACGGACAGTGATGTTTGCGTGAGGCGAATAGCAAATCTCTTTTATAGATTGTTCCCGAAAAACGCACATTTAATATTTCCTGGTGTATTATATTTTCTTCAAAATAATTCAGGTTTGATTTTGCAACAATTTTTGCAGGGTTTAATTGGTGAAAGAGGTGAGAAAGGATCAACAGGCGATAAGGTAAATTTTTATTGGTTTTTGAAACATCGATAACTCGGCCGTACATTAACAGCTTACGCAGCACAAGCTTACGAAAGCTGCAATGCAAGAAACGTATTTTTGACCTTTGTATCTTTTTGATTTCGAAATAACTGCTACTGCTTATTAATACCGTTCTATGCATTAATACCGTTCTATGCCCGTAGTATTTGCCTGCTTTCCACTAATGTTACTCGAATAGCAATCGCTCAGTAATTTACGTTTGTATCTTTCATGTAATTGAAGTGTGTTGAACTTAAAGATGATTGTTTTGATTCTAAGTCGTAATTCAGAGGCATCACAAACTAGAAATTGGTTTGGATGAATCAGTTGTGTTATTAGCACTGTATCGAATTAAGTTCTTTCCACGATGGGTGTAAGCAAGAAATCGATCAGCAAATGTTTAATCGGAAATCGATTTCACGTAAAATTACGCATCCTCAGTCATGAAAATTGCAAGCAAAGCTTACAGGTGAAAAGTTAAAAGGCTGAAGTAACAGCAGAGAAAAAACAAACTCAAGACTACAATCAAACTATCATAACACAAACTCAAAAATCATAACAGCTTACCATACTGGCGTAAGCTTTGCTTCCAATTTCAGGACTGAAGATGCGTAATTTTGCGTAAAATCAATTTCCTATTACAAATTTGCTGATCGATTCCTTGCTTACACCCATCTTGGAGAGTACTTATTTGAATATGGATATGTGCAAGCTTGAATCATCACAAGAAGATGAAAGCAGAGCCCAGTCGGTTGATTCCTCGAAAGCCTATAGAAACACTAGTGCTTTTAAGTGTAGCACTGTATTTGTTAACGTTAAAATTATGAATGATGTAGCAGTGTTACCAAAAGATTAGCAGGACATGTGCTGGTGAAAGTCAGAGCTGTGATTTGTCCCCCCACTTAACAAGAGCGATACGGCAATGTAGACATTTCATTATTGTATTTGTTGGTTAATAGCTTTTTTATTAAAATAAGATTGTTATATAGAAACTCCGACGTTAAACTGAGAAGTTTTTTATTGACATTGCTCTGCCAAAATTTTTGCAGTTTCTGAGGTTTTCATTTCCTTCGGAAGCGCCGTGTTCTTAAAAAGCGGGGCAAATCAATTGGCAAAGAGAAATAATTTTTTTGACTGATTGACACAATATCGCTCATATCACCCAATTTACACATGGGATGTTTGTCAGCACTGAACCACCGCCCCACCTGCTGGTCTTGTTTTGTACTGTGTCGCACATCGGCCTTTTTTACTCTGTGCCTCTCAAAACCTTTTCGCTGGATCATACAAAGATACAACTCGTGCCTGAAATCGGTTCTGATGAATAAAGAGGCAGATTAAATGCTTAAATACGAAAAAAGGTTTGTCATTGTCAAAAATAGCATTTCATACAAAATTAAATGTAGATGATGCTCTGCTGAAACCAACAACAGCAGAGAGCATTTTGATTGCAACAATGGAAGGAACGCAACGGGTCCACCACTTTTATCTGAGCATCCTTTCTGTTACAGCTCAAGACACAAACGAATCGACATGTTCGGCAATGATGATAAACTTATAGAGGAATAAAATTGTCGTCTGCATGTAGTTCTAACATTAATTTTGTATGAAATGTTATTTTTGACAATGATGAACCTTTTTTCGTATTTAAGAATTTAAACTGCCTCTTTATTCATCAGAACCGATTTCAGGCACGAGTTGTATCTTTGTATGATCCAGCGACACGTTTTGAGGGGCACAGAGTAAAAAAGGCCAATGCATCCAATGATTCAATTCGTCCGTAATTTATATGAAGATGGCGACTAGAGTACGTTTAAAAAGACACTACTACTGGAGTTTCATTTCCAATAATTCCCCTGGCATTTCAAATTATAAATACGTAGCTGCGCTTTTGTTGTATTGTTTTTACAAAACACGTTGTAGCTTTTACCGTTAATGTTCATGTATTTCATATCATCTATCATTGCAAGAGTCTAAAATTTAGGTTCTGCTGTTCCTTGCGTAGTGAGGTTTGAAAACATCTTCTTTGAAGGTTTGCTCCTATTTTCATCAAATGCGTGTTGCGTATTTTTCCACAGGGTGAACGCGGATCGGAGGGTTTAGTGGGTCCTCCAGGCGTCGATGGCGCCCGGGGCCCTCCCGGTCCCGTTGGTGAGGACGGAGAAGCAGGGCCACCAGGTCCAGAGGTACGTTCGATCCGATGTACATAGGATTACCCCTGGTCCTCCGCGGGTCTGACACGTGTTCTGAGTTTTACGTTTCTAGAAGCTAAGAATCGTTGAGGTCGAATTCCAAATGTGACTGGTGTTGATTTGAATTTAAGGACAAAAGCAGCTGTTTAAGTTTTCTACCTGCTTTTTGTGAATCATTTCCTGGTCTTCATCAAAAAGTGAATACTAGCTCTACGGAAACTTTGCTAAGGACTGACTGCACTTAGTACAGGTGGAAACAACAGCAATGTTACAACGTAAAGGTTCTTGAGACGGTCATTCTACGAACCCAAGCAGCTGTTAATAACGACGTTTTTATGGAAATCTTTAATTATGGTATAGGGGGTTGTCTTAGTGAATTATGCTTGTCTAGTTCCTTTTAGCATCTAATCACACTGATTTTGTGAAATATTTTAATCGACGTAATTGAAGGCAAGAAGTTTCTATTTCATGGCCTTTATCTTTTACAGGGTGCGATTGGTCCCGAAGGCCCTCCTGGTCCTCCAGGTCCAATTTCTGACATTGCAGGACCACAGGGTCCGAAAGTAAGTTGTGACGAAATTTGGTATAAAAACGATCGAATAATACCAAGTGCATTATACTGTTTTTCGCTATCTATCGCTGATCTCAATATCATTTTTCACGTGTAGTGATACCAGGAATAGCATTTATGGAAATGTTGTTTGTTGTGTAAGAATGTTGTTTGTTGTGTAAGAATGTTGTTTGTTGTGTAAGAATGTTGTTTGTTGTGTAAAAGGGTGAAGCAGGAGAACCGGGGAATGATGGATCGAATGGAGTTCCTGGAACGAAAGGCACAAAAGGAGAAGAGGGTGAAAAAGGCGAAAAGGGTGCTATAGGAGAGTCAGGCCCGAAAGGTGATGAAGGACCAGCTGGACAAGATGGGCCAAAAGGTGCCGATGGTGATGTAGGTCCCCCTGGTGTAACGGGTGAAGCAGGGGAGACAGGTGAAAAGGTGGGTTTGAATACATTGCTCAGTGCGAAGTTATTTTGTTTTTGAAATGCTTAGAGCATGTTAAAATGCAGTCTTAGAAGTGAATTCAAATACACATAAAATTCTGTATAGATATTTGAATATCGAAAATATCTTTATAAAGTTATCGTCGAGAGCTGAAATACTAACTTGCAAATTAGAAACTCATTTAAGTTTTCACTTTTTCGCGCACTGGCACGAAAATTAAAAGATTAAGTGAAATTCAATTTGCAGCCGCCGAGTGTTTGCGTCTTATTATTCTTGCATTGCGCTTGGTTTGGTAAAATTAGTTGGATTTCAATTTTAGCAAAAAAACGTTAGGAACAGTTACGATGCACAATAAATCTTTTACAAATCATCCCCAATATGTGGGAATATTTCCGGTGAAACAATGCTGACTATAGAAACTGTCCGTATTTCTTTCAATAAAGATTTTATTTGCAGGGAGATGTTGGTCCTCAAGGTGAACCTGGACCTCCCGGACTTCCTGGCGTGGACGTAAGTTTTTTTGAAATCCCTCCTGTTATGTCCGCAGCTAAAACAACATTGATTTTCAATTTGTTATTGAAGGAAACAGTCTTGTGAAAACTGGAATTTTGAGACGCAAGTCAAATTGCCAGTGAGGTTTATATCTGAAGTTTGAAGCAAATGTCTGTGTTTCTTGAATTAACAAACACTAAAAGAACTGTCTAACTAAATGTAGCAATAAGTGTAAGTACAAAACCAGAGGCCATGTCGCAACCTTCAAGACAGACAACTATCCATCGTTGTATTTTCGCAGGGAGTTGCTGGAAGAGATGGTTTGGAAGGGGCAAGGGGTCCTCCAGGAAACCCAGGCGTTCCGGGGACCCAAGGTCCATCTGGTCTTGATGGACGACGAGGCCCTGAGGTTTGTTGTGGCAAGTTACGACCTGAACGGAAACGAAGCTGTAAAACGTTTCTTCCGTCTGCGATTCGTCCTCTCATGAAAGTCAGCACCGTTTAGAGAGTTTGCGGCATAAGCTCTTTGGTTTACGATAGTGTAAACAAACCTAGTGAAAAATACTTGAAATTGAAGAACCTGAACAGGTTTCCATGCTAGCGCATCTGCTCAGGTAGAGGCTTTGTGAAAACGCTTAACAGCTAAGACCGAATGATATCCAGAATGACGTAGTTCTTACTGTAAAAATGCGAGTGTAGATTATCCTTGACTTCGATTTCCTTTGTCCTACTTCAGGGTGAACCGGGAGTTCCAGGGTTTGACGGAAAAGACGGAGCTAAAGGGGCCACAGGAGAGCGGGGCCCGAGAGGGTTTCCTGGCGACGAAGGACCTCCGGTACGGAAACTTGTCTTTAACGGGGATTAAACAGATTCGATTTTCGTGTGGCAAATCTCTCGTTTGAACCACTCTTCCTACACTGAAACCGGCTTCGTTTCGAACGTTCTGCAGAACCCGACAACGCGAAACTTAAACGTTGTCTCGTTAATAATGGCTTACGTGCACTATGCTTAGTGTTGCTCATTGTATGTACGCATGTGATTTCCGGTGCTCTCAACTTGAGCTCTCATGAATTGATGTGAGCCTGATGTAATTCTTTCATCGCACCGTAGTGGTTTAATTACTGGATTTTAAGTGGTTTCAAGCGAAATAGAGTTTTATGTCAAAATCTCGCAATCTTACCATTATTATCATCAGTCATTCTGTTTTGCGTCGCTTCTTGATATTTATCTGATGTCGGGAGAAGCAATAATTGTCTCATGTCCGGTAAAATTACTTCAGATCTGAAACACAAGTTCATGTTTACATTAACGATATGGGATTGGTTTTTCCACAAAAAGGAAATTCCACTTCGATTGCATCACTGCTTCGAAAAACCACAATATTTCCGTACAAACGTTTCTTCGACATCAAAACGTCGTCAACGTTGGCGACAATTTCGTGAGTTTTATGATCAGCGGATTTATCCTCGTGTTTAATGTCAGGGTGAACCAGGAGAAATCGGAGCGAAAGGAGAACGAGGAGAAAGAGGAGAAAAGGTGAGGTTTCGTTTAGAACGCGAGAACATTTCAGAAAATGCTGAACTGAAAATTGCGTTTACTAAATTTCGCACTGAAAAACAGTAATCTTCACAGATTGATGAATGAATTAATTTATTTGCTAGCACACACGAGGTCCATAGTACAAACACAAACTCTCTGCCCAAAGCATGTTGATGAACACAGACAAAACAGAACGTTTTACAACGGCATTGGAGGCTGAATTACAGAGACATACTGAACACTATTGTTCGCTAACAAGTAAAACTTGTTACAACACTACTGCAGAGTGGGACGCTAATTCCTAAACTGGTCAATTCCAGGTAAAGTACGAATGCATTGTGACATGCACACACTCAAACGAGCAAACACTGTGACGTCCGAGCACTCAGTTACAAAGTAAAATGCGATTGTAGCGTTCAAAGAATAAAAGGACGAATATAAACAATCTGACAGCATCAAAGCACGCAACCACACGTTGTTAGACTTTGTGCATCTTTCGAGAAACAAGTGCATATTTTTTCTTAATAAGGCTTCAAGGTAGGAATGTTACATTGAACCTGATGACTACTAACACTCGCTCTCCAGGGCAGGTTGTAAAGAGTTCTGCATTCAAAATTATATGCCACCCACAATCTTTGCATGCGTGACATCCAGAAATTACACATACTTTTGATGCATACATGGGCGTACAAAAGGAACGAAAAAGTACGTTTTTAACTACATTTGAACAGCGGGAAAAAGAGGCTTGCAGCTTGTTTGCTGCACAATATTGATATCGCAGATGTCACTGAATGTCTTTGTCATTTAGAGACCGACCACCTGCGCTTTTTTGTGGCAACGTAACACGAATTTCTGGAACTAGGAACATGTTTGTAAATACGTTTTGGGAACGCACAGCTATCTATCTGGTCTGTCATCGAAATCGGAAAACAACTTGCAAAAATCTTGGAGAAGCACGTTGGAATGTCGTTTTCGATGCATACTTGTCAATCGCAAATGCAAAACTTTCCGTTAACGTTTTTATATCCCAGTAATTATTGTTAAACGATATTAGCTTTCTTCCCATTTTGTGAAGACTCATTTGTCGGTTTATGACCCACTGTTCGATGCACTAGTTTACCCATGTTTAGCGCACTGTAACGTTCTCTTCAAAAACGTTTTATATCACACTAGAATAGTGTTTGAAAACTCTAGCAACTTCCATATGATAATGTAGCGCCAGTTCGAGAGAGTGCAAAGTCAGAGCTCCCTGTTATGAGTATCCCTTAACCCCATTTTTCATTTTTCAGGGAGCATCTGGAGCCCCAGGTGCCCCAGGAATCACGGAGACAATTACACAGGTTTGTCAACAATTTTTTGTGCGTATATTTGCTCAAACGTGGGACCTTAGATGTCAAAATAGTCGTATATTTCTCCTTTTCGCTTCAAACAATTGAGGTATTATTTTGTAATGTGCTGAATAGAGTTGCATTCATCGAAGTTAAAATTAGTACCGGAAAAAGAAAACGTGTTTGTTGGCCAAATCCACGTATTGTTGAACAGTTGTGATTTGCGTGTGTGGCAAGGTTTTTTTGAAGGTTTGACCTTGCTGACCGCGAAGACCTTTTGAGAGACCGCAATTATTTATCAGAATACCGAGATGGTCGTGAAGTGAGGTTTTTGTGTAATTTGGTGGTGGTTGTAAAGCGAGTTTCTCCTGTATTTCTTGTGACCGTTGGCAAAATTTGAGAGACCGACACATTCTACCACAGCGTTCGAACATTAGAAGACTGATTCCCTAGATGTGGTTTTGTTGGTCCGTTTAATGAGCGTCAAATCTTTTTGCAGTTTTGATGGAAGCAATTATTTGAGAAATGCGCATTTTCAAGTCTTTAACTTTTGTTTTGATTTACTCATTTTATTCTTACAGTTTTCTAGATTTCTCCGCTCTTGGTTTAGTTTCTCAGTATTTCACCCGAAAGTATAGGTTTTAGATGCGCAAAGGCAAAGGATGTCCCATTAACAAAATTTGCTGATTAAGCAACTTTTGCGGAGAAAATTCACTTGCATGCATGTTTTGATGTGTTTTCGAACCTTCTGGTGTTTGCAGGGCCACACGTCCTGGAGTTTCTCAACAACTAATTTGAGTTTCTCGTTTTGTATTCTGTTTTCAGCAAGTACTTGTAGAACCACCCCCACCTGAGAAAGGGGAACCAGGGTTGCCGGGAACCAAAGGCGAGCCTGGGAAGCCTGGTCCTCAAGGAGAAAGGGGTGAAAGTGGTCAAGATGGCGTTCCAGGATTTGACGGCCAACAAGGCGAAAGGGTACAGTAGCACTCTCTGCATTCAAGCGCACCTAAACTATTTCTCTGTATGTATTGCTTTGTTCAATCATCGTATTTGTCGTTTAAAAACGTAGTTTTGCTGTACTGTGTCTTGCTTCGACTTTCAAAATGTATTTTCTGATCCTGTTCACAGGGAGAACGAGGTGTTGAAGGAGTTCCTGGACCTCCTGGTCGCGACGGAGAAAATGTATGCGCGACGTTACACTCCTTTATGAATCTCAGTTTAACCTAAGCATGTTTACAACGTTGTTTTGACATATCGTAAACAAATGCGTGCTTTTGTGTGTCAATACAGATCAATCCCCGCAACACGCTCGTCAATATAAAAACATTTTGCCATGAGTGCATCCTCAACAACTATTTTCTGAAAACACAATTTGTGGTTAACGCATTTACAGTGTAAACTTAGTAAACATTGCAAGCTATCTGTGCAAAGTTGTATTTTGTTTTTCCTTTCAATCGGTAGATTTATTTTAAGCTGGAGTTACAGCANTTGCCCTAANTTGCCGATTTTGATTTTGAGTTTTATGGAAACGGATTANAGATATTGGTTCGTTGGCATTGTCAATATGACATAGATCCCCTCTTGTGTCTGCCTTCTAATAGTCGCGTGCTTTTCTCGAGGAATAATCAGGTGTTCTTTAAGAAGAACAGGCTGGACGCGAAAGAGCAACTGATTTCATCAGCAACAGACAGAAGTGAAAACAAAAACATGTCTACATTTTTTAAGTTTTATTTTGACGACACAATTTTTTGTCATGCGCCCCGCCTTCGCTTATTCATTTGCCTCCCACGTTATTCGTTGCAGGGTGAGCCCGGCCGTCCCGGAAGGCCAGGCCCAATTGGCCCACAAGGCATCAAAGGTGAACCGGGCGAATCTGGTCCTAAAGGCGCTACTGGTGATAGAGGTCAAAGAGGGGAACAAGGCATTCCAGGGAATCCCGGAGTCGTTGGAGCCTCAGGGGAGGCGGTGAGGGAACAAATAAGCTGAAGCCCTGCGTAGCAAACGTTAACGTTTCTATTTGCGTTGTTCCGTACAGTGCAAGTGACTCCGCCTTGATGTTTGCTTTCTATGTTTGTTAGTTTTGTTGTAATAGCTCTAGAACAGGGAAATGTTTATGCCAGTTAAATGCGGTTAGCTAATAACTACGGTATGTATAAATGATTTTTAATTTACCATTAAATCTTCCGGTTGCTTTCCTTGTAGAAAAGTCAAGTGGCTGTTTCACGCGGAAAAGAATATAAACTGCCCGGAATCCGGACTTATCATTTGCAGCAACCTTTATGTGCTGTGCGGCATTGTTGCTTGTAAATGCGCATAAGTGCTGTACACTGGGTGGCATTTTCCACAACCTAACCATTGCTTTTTCGTGGTTATGCCATCCACCACACGGCCGTGCCAACAATAAATCTGGCCTAACGAATAAAACTACGCCTTGAGAGACAGTGATAGATGTACGCTATGTCTTGTCTGGGGCGAATATCGGATGTAATTAACAGAGGTCGCACATCTAATTTAACATTTTCTACATGGCAGGGTATTCCTGGACCACCAGGTAGGCCTGGAACTGATGGTCTACCAGGCCCCAGAGGAAACGAAGGTGCTGTTGGAATACCAGGACCAGCCGGACCCAGGGTAAAAACAATATATTTTTTTAACCCAAACCTTGAGACGTGTTTACAGTGTTGTAGTAACATGATACGATGTAGGGAGAGCCTGGGCAAGACGGCGTAGAAGGACCGCGTGGACCACCGGGAAGAGACGGCCAAACACAACGCGTGGTTGGTCCGAGGGGAGGCAAAGGGGAGCAGGGAGACGTTGGACCCAGGGTAAGTTTGATGTGTGTATCCGGAAATCTCTGTAGGGGTTTACAACGCACTCCACTGTAGGGGTTTACAATGCACTCCGCCGCCATTTAGTCCTCATGTACTAGAAATGTCTGTTTCAAACCTACTTCGCACCGATGTTTTGCTCAGTCTACGATATTTTCACCAGAACCGTAATGCAGTATAAGATTCTTTTGAGACTGACATCATCCATAATAAAACTGTAGGCAAAATCTGTGGTCAGAAGCCGTGTAACGACACCACTACCTGTAATAACGACTGAAGAATGTCAATTCAAATGCAGTTGCCGAGTCCACTTGAGTCTTTCATTTGCTGAAGTTACTGCCGGGCAGTCATTTTCAACAACAGCAAAAATCATTTCTGAAACAAACAACGAAACAGACATGTTAGACAATGACTATACCATGACTTAACCTACAAAGGTATATATCTAATAATGCGCAACAAGTCTATTTGAATTGGAACTGAAGATCACTATGCGTTGTGTTTACGCAGCAAGCACTACAGTGTACGATTCGTTGCTGTGAAAAGATGTATTTGAGTAAACGCCATTTAACGAGTTATGTGATATGAACAATCATGACCCACCACAGGCGTCTTTGCGTCACAACATTTGCGTTTCTACTTTATATTGTTTGTGCTCATTTTCAGATTAATTCCACATAAACTCAAACACATACCTTCGTGGTACTTCATTGTAGAGATGCACGCAACATAGCACTTTCTGACGTAGTGAACGTTTGAAGGAAATAGTAAAGATTTGACAATTGCCATGTCTACAGTCTATTTTTATGCGAAAAATTACTAGGACAAACCAGTGGAGTTCACAAAACACTTCAGCTAGAAAGTCAACTTTTGTTCAACACACTGTCTTCGCCGCGTGCAGGCGTTTCTTGATTCGTGAACAATTTATTGGAAATAAACTCGCAATGTTTGTGTTGCAGGGTTTGCCGGGTAAACCAGGAGCAGCAGGAATCCCGGGTAGCCCAGGAAAACCAGTGAGTGAACAATTGCTTGATTGTTCTTGTTTTTGTCATGCTCGATTGAGCATGCGTTTCGTTAAGATTTAGGTATTTTCGAGCTCATGGATGACTGCGTCGTTCACGCAGCAATTGACAACTGTTTACTTTTCAGGGAAGAGTGGTCACCGAGCAACCCGAGGTAAGAGATTATCATGATTAAAATACCTTGCGCACTTGAAGTGTTCGTCAGTTGCGAAAGAAATGTTTCAAAGCAGTCGTTCATTTTTCGAAAATATAGCACCATACGCACCTAGAAAACATATATGCTTTCCACTTGCAGAACTTGTGCCAAGAGTGTCCTCCTGGACCTACTGGACCACCTGGCATAAACGGCAAACCGGTAAGTCCAAAAAGTATTTCGATGTCATCTGAGATTTAAACGAATTGTTCAAAGCTTCTAAAACTTGCCTCCACGCGTTGTGCCATCGTAGTGTAATATGGTATTACTTCTAATTTTTCGTTTAATGATAAAGACTTTGCGAACTTGGAGAAAGATTTGCTTATGTTTTTAAATACCAGACTTTAGTTTAAACGTTGGTTAATTTTCGTCATGGCCCTTTCATCTATCTTTCGTTGATGTTTCATAGCACGTCACGTGATTGAACAGTTTCTCGTAAAGAATTTTTTCTTAAAGGGAGATGATGGACGTCCAGGCCCCCCCGGACGTCAAGGAAACAACGGAGAAAAGGTGCTGGCCGCGGTTTTGTTTTATTTGAAACTTTGTTTTTTCTTTGTAAAAAAATGAATTTGTCTAACACGTTGTTGACAGGGTGAACAAGGGGAACAGGGACCATCTGGGTCTGACGGCAGAGATGGTCAAAAGGGAAGCCGGGGTCAAACAGGCGTCACTGGAGAAAAAGGAGAACCTGGCGATCTGGTGAATTGGAATTCGATGTTTGCTCGTGAATGTAAATTTAAATACGTTGCAAAAGTCTTGGTGAAGTCCCATATCGTGTTGCACACCCAAGTATCGGTTATTTCAGCAATGGTGTCTGATCATGGAGTCTATCTAATTTGCAAAATGTTTTTCCTCTCAGGGACCGCACGGTTTTCCTGGACCTCCAGGGCCAATCGGACTACTGGGCGAAAAGGTAATAAGTTTGACGTTGGTTCAGGTTCACGAAGCGAATATCGCGAAGCGTCGGGAAAATTTAATAAACGGTTTCAATTTATCTCAGCACGCACCTGATCATTCTTTGTTTACTAAGTGGGTTTCGTGTTGTTTCGTATTGTGACGTATTTATGTTCTGAAGGAAAATCGTTGCTGCCGGAAATTGTATTTCTTATTTCTTTTAAATTTCTGCACTTTGCGCTTTCCCCAATAAACTTATTTGAACTGCCAGAGTCGACCTGGTGCTTTTACAGAGCTGCAGACAACGGATGCATATTGAAACTGTTTGGTAGAAATAACGATCAGAACTATCACTGGCTCGTTGCAGCAGCACGCGGCCACGTGTTGATGTTACGATCACTGTGTTTGTTTTTCTAGGGCAGCAAGGGTTCCACTGGCTCTGTTGGGGCACCCGGAGGACCAGGAAGTCCCGGGAAACCAGGAGAACAAGGAGAAAAAGGCAGCAGAGGTGACCAGGGGCCGAGGGTGAGTGACAATGTTTTGCTGCTGACAGTGTTTTTCCGCGAATTGTGGTCAACTCCGCTGGATCGGGTTTGGAAACATAACAACCATCGTCAAGTCGTGTTACGGGATTGTTTCCTTGTGGGAGTGGTCCGGCAGTATGAGCCGGTTTTGGTCTCATACAACTCAGCCAAGTTAGACTTGAGTGCATGCCCCGATTGTGAAGACGGTGTTTGGGACACTTGAGCAGAATCTGTCCTGCTGTATCTTCCTCGGTGCCTCACTCGCAGGGCGTTGATGGGACCACAGCCCATGTGTACATGCTTGCGGCCGTTTCAAGAGTGGCCGCTTTGCGGGGTAAAAATCCCACTTTGGACGCCCCTATTTTGGCCGCGATCTTCAATAGCGATGTGTTCGTTTGACTGATTTTCCTCAGAATAGAAAAACAGTGAAGCTCATTCGTTACCGACGAAAAGTACTAGCTTTCTGGGAGGGAGTTGCAACGCGAGATTTCATTATATTTTGAGAGACCGTTGGAGAAATTTAGAAACCGTTTCGATCTCTCAAAATAACTAACAAAACACTGGCTTTTATGGATTTCTGAGTTAGTTTTGTAGATTTGATAAACTGTGGATTGGGTGTTCCAGCTCAGAAAAAAGTAATCTGTTGGAAATAAAAATTAATGTGTTTTGAAACCCTGTCTTTTGACAAAACGCGGTGATCTGATGAAGCGAATTCGGTCGACGTGGACTTTGATCTATTTGAAAAGCGCCTGTGATGCAGATAACATTTTATGACTTTGTTTTGCTTCGAACTTGCAGGGACTGAACGGTGTGGATGGGGCCCAAGGGCCACCGGGAGTGGATGGAGGTGATGGTATCGACGGACGCCCTGGTCCTTCTGGTAGACCTGGACAAGACGGAAATCCGGTAAGCTGGCCGTATTTTGTTCTTTAATGACCAGTTAAAGTCTTATTATTTTATATTACTGAAGCGAACGACAGCTTCTATATGATCCAGTTTTTTAAGGCGTTTTAGGGACCGGATTCGGGTCCCTAGAATTGAAAATCGGGTCCCTAGAATCAGCGAATCGGGTCCCTACAGGTCCATACCGGGGACCTAAGATTTTCCTTAAACAAAAAACTGATATATACTGTAGAAACCGTTGCGTTGATTATTTAACAAAGTAAGGCTGAGTTATTTGAAGTCCATCTGGTAGATATCGAAACATATCGCAACAAAATTTGCTCCCACTGTTAATTTATCTCTTTTGTCTGAAGGTGATATTTTCTGGATGATTGCGCAAAAACTAATATCTTCCGGGCGAAAATTGTTAGGAAGTTAGTTTGAACCCAACAACTGATGTATTTTACTAACGTCAAGTTTCTATACACACTGCAGCGCCAACAAGCTTTGTCTTTTTGTTTGTCATACTCGCATTGCTCCAACTACAATTTGTTTCATTCCAGGGAGCTCCTGGAGCCGATGGACGCGATGGTAAAACCGGAGCCAAAGTGAGTATTTGAGTGACTAACGCCTTTCTTCAAACTCTAACCGGAATAAAGTAATGTGTCCAGTACTAAGACATTTTCCTTGAATGATTTTCAAATCACTGCTCCACAGATGAATTACATAAGTTGATTTATTCTGCAGGGAAATCCTGGACCAAGTGGCCCGCCCGGTCTTCCCGGTGAAAGAGGTTTTTCGGGACTCCGCGGTCAACCGGGTGATCCCGGCCGGAATGGGGCGCCTGGAAAGCCGGTAAGTTTCCGGAAAATCTCCGATGGCATCGCACTGTTCTTCGAAATTATAATGCAATCATTAATAAAATTTAATACCTTTTGCTCAAAAGGGCAGAGCTGGTGAGAGGGGGTCACCTGGATCAGACGGCATAAACGGAGAAAAAGGCGAAAGAGGGCCTTCTGGCGAAGCTGGCGCCGCGGGGCCTCCCGGGCGCGCCGGTGCCCCAGGACCGCGGGTAAGTGCTGAAATGAATTGTAGTTCCTGCGATGACGGAAACCTACCCTAGAGGGCTGAGATATCTGTGTTCACAAACATGAACTTTTTCGAGATTGCTGCTTGTCATTAGCAAGAAATCAAGCAACTTTTGTTGCAAAAATGCAATTTGTTTTTTTTGGTAACGAACATCTACAACGATGAATAGCGTCATTTTTACTGAATAAGCAACCGTTTTACTGAGTCTGCGCGTTAGGCACGATCTTCGTAATGCGCGAAATATTGATGCGTTGTCTTGGACATTTTGTTAATTATAAATAGCATAAAAAAGTATACATTTGTGTGTCTGAATTTTCTCTAGAGCTTATTATTCGCTATTGCTCTTTGTAAAAATATTTGAGAGTATGCACAAAGAATAAGTGCGTGTGCCTAAAACGTTAAACAAAAATATTATCTATAGAATTTCGCGAAACAGAGAAGGGTTGTTTGCGTTTTTTTCTTCTGCTTCAATGCTGCTACATCTTCGCACGTTTCCATGAAATGTTTACTATGTTTTTCATGATACGTGAGCTGCTCCCGTCCACAGGGCGACTCAGGGCCTCCTGGAGCGCCGGGGGAGACTGGTGAACCTGGCCAACCCGGAAGAAGCGGAGCAAAAGGCGCGAAAGGCAATGATGGAGAACCAGGAAAAGCAGGAGCTGATGGCGAAGCCGGTGAACCAGGACCCGAAGGTCCACGGGGTCTTCGCGGGTACGACGGGATTCCTGGTGTTGCGGGTCTGAAAGGTGCACGAGGCCGTCCGGGCCCCGTTGGTCCTGCTGGAAGAAATGGCCAGGATGGAAAGCCGGGCACCTCAGTATCTCCAGATGACCTTAAAGACATGGCTCGAGATATCGTGAAGAGGATACTGGATGAACGCATCCCCGACATCATAAATCAAATAACAAACCAAGTTCGTGATTCGATGCCAGCACCGGTAAGAAATGAAGCCTGGAAGTCAATGACTGATTCCTGCTCTAAAAGGAGAGATTCTCAGATTTTTCAAAACTTGACACTAAAAAGTTTAAATAGGATATATTTTTGTCATAACACAACCAGTTCTTCTTTGACCTGTATCCTTTTCGGGTAGATGTGTGATTTAGTCCTAAAAATAGACTTTTTACGTCGATTTTGGAGTTACCATGACGAAATCAGAGCGCGACTATCCATTAATAGTTCATTGTCAGTAGTCCACCGGCTTGTTGCAGCGAATGAGTTGTCCACGATTTTTGACACGACGTAAAATATGAAGAAATCCAGTCACCCAAATTTTGTACAATTTTTGTGCCAGCAATTTAAAACGCTTCGCTTCAATCAAACCATTGTTTTGATCGGAGAACGCGAGCGGCAAGTGCGCAAAAGTGGTGGCAGCAAGCAACAATAGAGATCGTTCGACGCAATCACTATTCACATCCACCAGTCATAACATCACCGTTCATCATCAGTAACTGCAGAGATTACGCGCCGTGATCATTCTATTATTGGTTGCTCGCACCGCGTATATATGATATTCTTAGCGCACTTCCTGTTCGTGGTGCATTGCGCGTGTCACACCACACCTACCGAGATGCTTCAACACCATTCCATTCACCTCTAGGAATATTACCTTGCTCAAAACAATGCGATCAACGCATGTAGTGAAGGTACAGCTGGATAGACATTTTTTGAAGTTCGAAATCATTTTGGAAAATTAAGCTCGATCGTCGTGTTGCGGTTTGTTGTCTTTTGTTTACAAAATCAAGGAAATGCTCGCGTTCAACCTTTGCGCTTCTGCAGTATTTTACCTTTGCTTTATTTGTTTTGTGCAGAAAGCGCTTACTGGTAATCCTGGCCCTCCGGGTCTTCCTGGCGCCAAAGGAGATTCCGGTCTACGTGGCCAGGTCGGAGCACCTGGTGACGCTGGGCCACCAGGTGCACCTGGCCTCAGTGGACCACCTGGCAAACCCGGGAAGCATGGGTCTCCTGGCAGTCCAGGCCATCGCGGCCGGCCCGGTAAAGGTCGCCGAGGCGCTCGTGGAAAACAAGGGCCATCAGGTAGGTTTTTATTAATTCCATTATTTTATAAAAATTGTTCAGAGTCTTAGTGAACATTTGGATCTTATTACTGTCGCATACCGTTTATGATCGAAACTGCTTGTGGCACTTTAACTTCATTGTTTGGTTACTGTGTCGGAGAGCTTGTTTGTCATCTTTCAAATGTCAAATTCACCAGAACAAGGTTTGTGTTGGAACTTTCCAGTTCACTGATCGTCCCGAATTGTGGGATGTTTTTGCTCAACCGCTGCCGCAGCAAACAGCAAGTCATGTTTTAGTTGATTCTGAACTTCCGTATTCTTGTTTCGTCACTTAATTGCTGCTGTCCCAATACACTTAGTAGCGCAGCATTTGCGTCCTTAGCACGAGCAGTGACTCGTAGCATGCATCAAATCTGTGCGATACGATGATGTGTGCAGCTTGATGTGCTTTATTGATCAAAACCGCTTCAAGGTTCAAGACGTTGATAGAAATGTAACTTCCTTTCTTCACGACGTGATTGTTGCCATGGTTAACTGGAGTGTTGATAGAGTTTGTCCGTAACTTAAATGAAACATATGCAGTTTACGTCGTCACTGATTGCTGATACGGACAAAAAAACAAACGAACAATAAATTGTAATTTACAAAATAATGCCGATTTTTGAAAATATTCTTAAAGTCCTGATCTTGTGGTGTAAAAATATATGTACTTTAGTTAAAAATCTCACAAAAAACATGGATAAGAATATGTTTGCTATTAAAACCGATGACGTCAAACAACACGTTTGCACTGATATGTGCATTACAACAACTTCAGAGAAAACTTTTTACTTATCTTGTTTTGCTAAAGTTTGTTCAACGCGGTTTCAGAACTTCCGGTGCAAATATCCACAGTAGGCGTTTGAAGAAGAATATGTTCTCAGGCTGCAACTGATACATCCAAAACACAGCTTGCATTTTTTACTTTCAGGCGAGCAAGGGCCGCCCGGCGTAGGCCTCATAGGGCCACCAGGATCCCCAGGACAAAACGGAAAACCTGGAACAACTGGTCCAGCAGGGGCCTCTGGGCCACCTGGTGCCAAGGGAACATGTGAATTGGCCCAGTGTTACGAAGCAGCACGACGGGCCGCTGTGGCCATGATCCCCCAGCCTGCAACGAACGTGAAGGGCCCGGCGCCCAGATAGAAGTCGCGCAAAGAGTCTATTTATCGTTCGGTTTCTTACGAATTCAGCATTAGTTCCAAGTTGCGTTTTATTTTGTCGCTTTGTCTTGTCGAATGGCGTGCGGGGGTTTTAGCCAATTTATCGCGCTCTCTGTTTTGTGCCCCTCGGGCTCCGCCTATGCTGCTTCCCGCTGTACTTTACCTGC
>JGI24021J15306_10000179_pt1 | contig 37539 bp, 29 predicted proteins | sample Ectturendosymbi1_FD_15306 | JGI IMG/M metagenome (IMG submission 15306)
AGTTACTAGTTGTTGTTGGATAACATGAAATTGACACACGAAAAATGTAACCAATAAGATAAAAACAGAAGAAATCGAAGTTTTCNAAGTCGATGTGGACCCCCTAAACATCACCTGAATCGAATTCTCTTTTACATGGGTTTTTGCTTAGCCAAGCCTCACATAAAAATCATAGAGCACAATCGATCCGAACCAACACGATTTTGAAATGCACCCTAACGGCCACATTGCAGCAACTCGTCGAAATACTAAAAGCCAAAGCGGCATCGCACGCTGCGTGGAGCTGTGTCAAATGCAATAAGGGCGCAGATGTTATTGTTAACGGGACTTGGCAAGCCGACTAAACAGTCCGCTAGTTGGGCCCCTGAATGTTTGCCTGCAAAATTTCAAGATACTTAACCCCGACTTCCATCTCTGCCGAAACTAAGCCAAATAACATGTAACGGCGTAAAATTAGCACTGGCGTAACGTTTGAAAGGGACACATTTCCGTTCAAAATTTTTCTATGTTGTAGAGCATGTAAGGGCTCGCGCCCCCCTGGAAATTTATTGACGCCCCCCCTGAGGGGGCGCGCCCCCCTGGTTAAGAACCACTGTTCTAAGGAGAATAACAGAAAAGTATGAGCAGCAAGAGAGACTTCTCTTGAGAGAATTACTATCTGAGCTCAGCGCATTCATTTATCTTGGAGCTTCATTTTGACGCGATGTTACGCTCTGATTTGACTAAGGAAAATTCTAACACGGGCCACATTAAATGGTCACGCATTTCACATGTGACTCACAGACCGCAGGTTCCCCACTGCTTGTTGAGAGCTTGAAAAAACTGTTTTTTAACAGAACTACCTGTAACAGAACACAACAGCATAGAATATGGATACTTTCTATTGTCTGAAGAATGGCATGGTACTGCTCACATGCTTGTTTTCAATAAACAAATGTCATATCGTCATGGCTACTGCCCAGTTGAACACCATTCTTGATGGTGTATTGCCTGATACCTGCAAGATATGCACTGCAAACCTCAGGCTTTACCTATAAAAGATTTGTAACAAATAAGAAGTTCCACATTTTTTGCAAGACTTCCAAATGATATGGAAGCTGTGACATTTTATATCATGCAGAAAAATTTCAAAGGTAATTGCTAGCAAATGGTACTTTTTTCTTCACATTTGCTACTTTTCTACGCTTCACTTGTTTGGAAAGAAATAGATAGACAGCAATTAACAATCAACTGCACAAAAACTTTACCTTCATTTCATTGGGATCATACGAATCATTTTTGAGCGGAGTGCAAACATAGCTGTAACCAGCACCATAACTTCCAGTCAACACTTCATGTACTATATAATAATTCAAGGCAACTAAAGCAAAATTGTAAGCCGGTAAAAGCAATCCAAATTCCACTGGAGGCCTTAAAACAAAAACACCAAATGATCAAAAATGCAGTGTTCACAGAAATCCAACTGACCTTCAACAGACACTTGCTTTCGTTTTTCCTGATCTAATTAACTGCACCAGTTTATCCAAAAGTGTTGGTTTGGCAGATAATAGAACACAGTGATATATCTTACACACTCCTAAATCTGAAAATATGCTTCATACAAGGGATTAACTACACAGTGCAATTCGATTCTGACTGGAAATGGGTTAGTTCCGGCGAAGTTAAAGATTATTCTTAGTTTGCTGCTTTCAAGATTTTTTCATATTAGCATATCATTTTTGATAATTTAAAATAGTATGTTTTGTTGTAACACCACAAATTACTTTTAAAGTTTATGACTACATTTCTGATGTGCCATATAAAGTTGTGGCTTTTAAAGAGAGCAAAACCAACTGTCACTTTGGCATGTACCTTAGCAAGTAGTCAAAATAAGAATATGAGACTATTGCGCAAAGGTTAGCAAGTAATTTACAGTCAGCAAAAATTTTCTACACAAATGTGAGAACTTTCAAATTTGGGTTGTTTTCTCTCCAGGTATACTTCATTGATTATTTGAAAATGTATAAATCAGTTCTGCAAACAATTAATAGGTTTTTGCATTGCACAATGCATGTATTTAAGCTTGCTTATTGAATTCCCATTGTGTAACAAAATCTCCCATACCGCTGGCAGGTACCATGGGGTTCTCATGTTTTCCATGGCAACCACATTAAGTGCACAGTGCTTACTAGGCCCTAACACACCTTCAATTTGCTTTTTTGTTTCGCTTAAAGCAAGGTGCTCATAGTTTGTTAGTTTTTGTCCAACTGTACTGTAGTAGGTCTTTTGTTGGTAATCATTGCCTTCATGCTTCAGTTTTTTCTTTTTCAGATAGAGTTAGCAGGTGGGGAAAGATGTAGCCAAAATATGTGGGTCATCTTTCTCGTAGCATTTTGGGGGGGCATAGTCTTTCTTCCCAATTCCACTTACAAATAGAGAAAAAAGGAATGAGACAGTTAAGTGTATAACATAAATCACATTACTTAGTTTTCACAAGAGAAATTGTAATTTTTCTTATCATGAAACTTAAGCAGATTAATCTTTATCTTTTTATATTAACTAAAAAGCAATTATGAGAACTTTTATTTCAAGATGCTTTCAATTTTTTAAAGAATTTTTATTTGGACATTTGAGCATACATGAGAATTTGATTGTTAAATAAGTATAAAGATAAAAGAACTTTTTGCCCAACGTTCATAAGTAAACATGGGTTTCTTCAAAACAGTAGTATCTGCTAAACATCAGCTCTTCAATGAAAAGCAGAATTGATATAAGTTGTCACTTTTGAGTGAAGGCCATTTTAACTATTGTCATGTTTGAGTGCATATGAAAAACATCTGCTATATCACAATTGTTTAGTAAGGTCCAAAAGGTCACAAGTAAAAACTGCATTGTTTTGTTCATGGAACTTTACACTTTCTTGTTGCAAAATATTGAATGAAAACATTCAGATGAGTTACAACAGGTAATGATCAAAAAAGCAGAAAAAAAGCAAAAAGCACAAGAATTGAAATAGATTTCTACCCAATTTTTTTACAACCAATAAAAATAAAAATGCTTGCTTGTAACTTCAAATATACACATCCAATTTCAAAAGTTGAAACATTCCTTAGTTCAAGATGCTCAAATCTTTTCCATATAAAAAGTTCATGAATTTTGATAAGGGTAAAATGAAAAAGCAACGCTTTGTTGGACAACTTGACATGGAATGACCCTGGCGTTAATGGGTGGGTTCAAGGAAATGTGCCATGCACCATGCTGCCATTGACTTAGCACCAGTGCAGCATTCAGTACAAGCTGTGTAGTTCCCAGCATGCAAGTGGGATAGGTGCTGGCGACCACTTGTGACACTTTAGAGCAGTGGTCTTCAAATTTTTTTCACATTCCTCCCTTACAAACTCTGCCAATTCCTCCCCAACAAAGATCACAAATGATAATTGCAAAAACTTCACACTACCACCTGTGAAGAAACAATAGATCAGTGATTCCCAAACTGGGGATAATTACCCCCAAGGGTAATATGCGATGCTTCAAGAGATAACACAGAAACAAAACCACAATGTTGTTCTGTATTATGAGCGATCACTGCGAAATAATTAAGGTTATTAGACATAATTGCTGCTACCTTAATCTGGGTAATGGGTCGAACAAGTTTGGGAAACATTACAATAGATGATTATGAACCAAACAGACTTTTGTAATATCAGTCACTGCAGTAAAAACAGCTTGTACCTGAAAGTTACTGAGATTGTTACCTGACAGGTGCATGGTCTGCTTGATCATGGAACTGTTTGGAAATAGCAGCTTCACCCTTACCATCGGCAACGGCAAACATTATGACGCCTCAAGAACGACGTCCCACAGGGATCCGTCCTGGCACCCCTTCTCCTCAACATCTCTGACCTGACAACCACCGTATCCAGATAGTTTGCAATTGCTTATGATCTAGCAATCATGTATGCTGATGGAGACTGGCAGGCAGTGGTGCTGAGCAAGGACATGGCAACTGCAAATGAATACCATCCAGACAGGAAGTTAAAGCCCAGTACTACAAAAGCAGTGTTGGCAGTCTTCCACTTCAACAACAAGGAAGCTAAACGTGAGCTGAAAGTCAACCACAACAATGAAGCCCTGCCCTTGTGCTCTGAAGCCACATACCTTGGAGAAAGGTTGGACAGGACAGTCACATACTTCCAACACCTCGAGTCACTTAGCAAAAAGTTGACATCAAGCATTGCACTCCTGAGGTGGCTTGCTGGCTCCGGCTGGGGTGCTGGAGCAACAACTTTACGAAAGGCACCTTATCCCTGGTCCATTCAACAGCAGAGTACTGCACTCCTGTCTGGTGCCACAGTGCTCGCATCTGCCTCGCTGACCCTGCCATCAATGACACCTTACAAACTGCGACTGAATGCTTGCATCCTACATCAGCGGACAATCTTCCTATCCTCGCAAGCATCCAACCTGCTGAGCCTCGTCACAAATGAGCCACATTGTCTCCAGCACACCATCCCATGGAGCCTTGACAACTGCTCCACTCAGCGCTCACCTGTCCACCGAGTGGGAATGCACGGCATTTCAAATCGAGACACCCATTTTGTACCTGCTGCTCAACAACTCATCAGTTCATCTGACGACAATAACAAAAGTGCAGTTGAATGCAGAAAGATTGGAGTGCACTACGAAACTCCGTACTTTTATCCCCAACCCAAGCACTTGGAATGGCACTGACAAGAATAGTGTGCAGTAGCACAGCCAGAATGAGGCCGAAGAGGCCATGGACCCCCTCCTAAACACACTTGGTAAGATTTTCACTGATGCTTTATATCAATTTTCAATTGTTCGGAAATAAATGGATGGAACAATCAGATGTACGTCAGGTGATTGGACCCCCGTGAACAAATTCCTGACGTGCCACTGACAGCGTGGGTCTGGCTCAACCATCTCTGCACCAGTGTTGGATGGTTCTGCTCTTGTTTGCACAAATGGAATATGGCCATTTTTGTGATTTGTGAGTGTGGCGCAGAAGATCAAACTGTCGACCTTGTTGTCTTCCAATGTCCAATCCATCGACTTCCCCATGGATTGCACGGCCTGATGGTTCTGGGTGAAGAGACAGTTGATTGGCTACTCAACACCTGCCCTGAGATCTATTGCAGCCAAACAGTGGACTGAAAGAATTGGCTCAAATGATGAAACAGCTTGTGCTTGCTTACTGTAGACATTCCCATCTAAACTAACCTCACTGTGCAGTTTTTTTTATATGTTGAATAAACTAATAGGAATAAAAACTTAGGTTCTTTTCCCACAGCTTTTCCTCCCCAATTCCTCCCTGGAGCAAATTTCCTCCCAGGGATTAAAAATACCTCCCTTAGTGAGCCAAGTGACTCCTGTTTGAGGACCACTGCTTAGATCATGTGTTTCTTAATTTGCTATTAAAACTCGCCTGTTCTTCATAAACTTGGGTCCAGTGTACACTGATTTAAGGGGTCGATGAATGTGATTTAAAGGGTTAATAGATTTTGCCCTGACATTTGGTAAGGGTAGGCTTTGTAGACATTTTTCTTACTACTACAGTGATTAATACTAATTTCAAATGTTTACTGCAATGTTTTTTTCGTGATGTGTCCATACCCCTTTTTTTAAGACGTACTAGAGGTCTGTGACCCACGAATGTTCAAAAAACTTTGTTTCAAATGGAGTAAAAAAGCGAGTATAATGTAACTTAACCTGATAAAAATTGTTTTTAAAATGTAAAATCTGCCTATGTCAACTTGTCAATCTTGTGTTATCATCGGAAAGTCACAAACAGATTCAGCAGCAGCTGCATAAAATGACTTTGTATGCAATTCAATTTAGTTTAAATATCATCACTGATCTAATTGTTGAAATAAACAATACTGAAATCAATCAGTTTCAGTGTCCTTACTTATAAATAAAAAGTGAAGCATCATGCAATTTTCACTGAGGTGAAGGGCAAATCCTTTTTAAAACTTTACATCATTTGCTATACTAAACACTTCAGTAACAAATTGCAGAAACCATTCGACCGCAAGATTCTTTGGTATGCATAAACTACAGAACTACCTTTTCACATATTTAGCTACTTGCATTAGAGCGACAACAAAAATTAATCAATAATTTGCCATTGTAACTCACCTGTTCTTCATGAACTTGGGTCCAGTGTACACAGCCACATAATACAAAAGCACAATCAGAATTGTTGGTAAAGGTGAGGATATCAAAGGCCAATGTGCAACACGAGGATCAGCAAACTGCAATGTCCAATCATAAAAGTCAAAGCACCAAGTAACAGCTCTCATGTTGTACTACTCAGATTCAAGAAACCAACTGTCTTGAAATTAAACAATCTGAATATATCAAACAAGCAATATTGAGATAATTTTAAAAAGCATACTTTTGTTCAAGAAACTCGCTTCATACTGAACATCACCCACAAGCTTCATATTAATTCCTTGTTTGCTACAGTTTATCAACAGAAATTGTGAGTCAAAGAACACAGGCATTTTTCAAAAATAAGGCTTCAAGATGAAGTGTTGCATCATTTGAAAACGCTCAACAGGTCAGCAATTCAACATGGATAAGTTCATACCTGGTTGCAAAAAAATTCTCTCCGGTTACAACTGTAACATAACCTAATTGCTGCATATAATAATTTTGTCAACAAACTGATAAAAATATGCATCATTTTCATTAAAACATCTCTTGCTGGCCTAATCAGCGTAGATATTGGTTCTTAAAAACATACCATAATTTACTACCGTATTTTTCATAACATTAGGCGCACCGGATTATAAGGCACAGCATCAAAAATTGAATGATAGCTGTTCTTTTTTCATACATAAGGCACACTGGATAACTAGAAATTGGCTTCACTGCACGCTTCCAATGTATTGTTTGTTTGTTAAGCTAATTGATCTATTTGATCGAAATTAAACACTTGGACAAACTTTCTAGTTTATGTTGAAAGGCTCAGCCTTTCTTGATTTTTTCATGAACTGTTATGCTCTGTTTAATCGCATGGTTTCTCTCTGGCACTCATCATCACGCACATGTGTCATCACCAGAGGAAAAGTGTCTTTCTTAGACCGCTACCAAATGCCGATTTTCTTAGCAGTGACTAGTTTATGAGGCTCTGGGAAGGTCAGCCTTTTAGCTTTGAAAATTTTTAGTACTGTCGTTGTAACTAGCCACAGTTCATGTGTTTTTCTTTACTTGTTTCCAAGTGCCAACATTTCGCCTGTAAGATTTGTCTTACATTAACAGGACTGATGATGCATTGGAAAACACGAAACTAGTTTCCCTGTCAATAAACTGTGACTGATTTACTTGTCGCCATCTTTGTGGCCTATAACTATGAAAAATAGATACGCTTGCAAGTTTTAATCGTCGCAGAAGAATGAAAGTAGCAGATTCCTCAGTAGCTTGCTGCAAGGCTAAAGTTTGTTTGTTGTAAATGAAGCAAAACTCAGATAACATAGAAGTTTAATTGGACAGATTAAACTCCCTTGGATCACTGGACATACGAGGGAGTTCATCCTGTCACACATTCCTATTCCGCTAGACACAGCTAGAATAAAATAAACATTGTACGCAGGTTTGATTCGGTGTGTGCCTATGTAGTCAGGAGCGTCGTGGAGCAATATGATCTGTGGTATGTGCTAGCTACTCTACGCTGCTCATTGCAATTGTTGTTGGTTTATTATGTAACACGATGGTCTGTTTACAATAAAATCGTAACTAACAATTAAATACATACCACCATTTACCACATAAAATTGGTTCTAGATGAGAAAGCACAAGCAGATCTATACATTAGGCACACCGCATTGTAAGGCACACTTTCGATTTTTAAGGAAATTAAATTTTTAAGTGTGCATTAAAAAATATACGATACAAAAATACGGTAGTTTTAAATAAGTGGGTTTTGTAGTAAAAGAAGATCAAGACAAGGTGTACTGCAAACATTTTTAAGCAAATGGCACTCTTGAACTACACGTAATTGTCAAGGCATCGTTATTTTTATTGGCTGTCTCAAGACCATGCTCATGCTTTGTTTTAACCACGTGTACATTAGCGACTTGGATTTTGTACTAATTGAAATTTGTTTTCATGACTTTGCTTGCATTATACTGTAATATATCCACTATGGTGTAGTTAGACCAGGTGATTATAAGCAAGATCTTTTGCTGTGCCACTGCTACACAAATGGCCATTTGTTAACCATTTTATAGTGTCCATTTTGCCTCATGAGGCAAAAGCTGTGCTGGGGTTATTTCACCTTTAGTTGAGTATGTATTCGCATGTGACAAAACGGCCTATCGATGCAAATATCCTACAAGCAACGACCATGCACATACCAACAGCAACCATCACACATGACAAGTATGAAACGCAAAAAGAAAATGGATTAGGGTTTAGGATTATAGTTTAAGCCTTCAGGATGGGGGTTTGGGCTAGGGTTTAGCCTGTAGGTAACGCAATGCAGACAAGAAGCTGTTAATAGTTTGTCAGCACTAAAAAACATGACAATACTCATTATTAGACTGAGCTGTTACAGACATCAAGGTCAACTAAGCAGGTCATGCTTTCCAAACTTGTCATGTGACCACTTCAACCAATCGTGTTCAGCTAAAGCCAAATAGCTTCAGCAATGCTTTTACCTCACACGGCAAAATAAACATTTCACATGTTTGAATGTTTTATATTTTGCCATGAAATTGTCATATACTTACGAAACAATATTAACTCCAGTTGGATCCAAAACTAGGTTTCACCAATTGCAAAAATAGAAAAATTGAAGCATTGCAACTTTTCGGTATTATGTGTTTTGGGGGAAGGTTGTTTAAATTGCAATGACAATATATATTTTTGATTGTTACACAATAAACAAAGGTAAGGTTAAAGATACAAAGTTTTTTTCTACTCCGGCTACATCATCACATTCTAACAATATCCACACTAACGGACATCTGTTCTTTACATTGTACCATATCCATCTATCACACAACTGATATTAGCGTCATGACATTGACAACAAAATTCAGCTTTACAGAATTGTGGGTCTAGTAATTAGACTGAGGTCAATGTCTGTGAGATCCTGGAGGTGAAATCAACGATAAGATTTCCTTCCATTTACAATGGTTTGGCAAAGTTTACCCAACTCTGGGACAAGTTAAATAGGCAAAATATGCACTATTTCAACAACTTTCATGCATTAACAAGCGACTACGTGCACTCACTTGTGCATAAAAATTACAGCTGTGTGATGCAATGCACATGCGCAGAATTCGTTGGTTTCTTTCTTTACATCCTGGCGTATGGGATGGAAATCAACTTAACTCACTATCTCATGACATCTATGAAAAAATCACCTGGTAATTTTGCAGTAGGTACCCCAAGAGTAACATTGTCATGACAGTGCCATGCTTATAGTAAGTTTTTATAACATTCATTAGGCTACAATGTTATTGCACTGCAGGGGTGGCCAACAAGTCGATCGCCGAGTGTCATTTGGTTGATCGCGCCTGATTTTACATTGAATTGACAAGATACCTAAAACAAACATTTTTCAATCAATTTTCAAGAAAGTACATAAAAATTATCCATCAATTGGTTGATCACATACATTCTTTGGTGCCTCTTGCATGGCTGACCATAGGCTAGCAAGCCAGATGTCGCGAAAGTGTATAATATATGTTTATATTCTTGTGTAACAATTATGACTTAGGCATAACAGACACTGCCTTCTATCTGTGTATCACTTACTAAGGCAACGGTACACTGTATTTGCACGTGCTATACTTGAATTTGCCAGACCCACCGCCAGATTTAATGTTTTCAATATTGTTAGGTAGTCTACTTTTCTGTTAAGTCATCAGCAGTGATTTCACTGTTAGTAGTTCGCGTTGTAGCTAGAGCTGACAAACCCACTGTCGTAAGCGTTGTAGCTACTGTATTTTAGTGTCAGTGATTGAGCAATCTTTGTTACAGCCAAACCTAGTCTACAAAATGAGCACTTTAATGAGAAGGAAGACATATTACTTCAATGAAAAATGGGAGCTTGACTACTTCTGTATTATGATAAATGAGAACTGCACCTGTCTTATCTGTAATGCTTCCTGTTCTTTGCCCAAAAAAGGAAATCTTCAAAGACACTTTATGACATGACACGCCAAATATAATGATGATTATCCTCTTGGAAGTGAAGCAAGGAAAATGAAAGTTAACGACCTTAAATCAAGTTTACATGGACAGCAAAGAGGTCAAAAAAAGTTTTGTACTTCGTCAAGAACAACTACTATAGCCTCATTCAAAGCAAGCTTTTTCTTAACGAAAAGAAGAAAAGCATTTTTAGAAGGGGAATTGCTAAAAGAATGCTTTCTAGAAATTTCCGATAGCCTTTAAAAGTGAAATTAGAAGCGCTATCAAAGAGCTACAATTGTCAAGAAACACAGTGATAAGAAGAATAGAGAAGATGAGTGAGGATGTTACCCACCAACTTAACAATGATTGTAATAATTGTGCATGTTTTTCACTACAACTTGATGAATCGACAGACATCAGGGATGCTGCACAGGTTATTGTGTTCATTCGTATGGTTTTTTATGATTGGAGCATTAAAGAGGAAGTGCTTGGCATCATAACTTTGAAAGAAAGGACGAGAGGCATACATATTTTCAATGCATTTAAAATCTATTGCTTTGAAATAAATTTGCCTCTGTGGAAGTTGGTGTCAGTTACAACAGATAGAGCAAGATCAATGGTCGGCAGTGTAAACGATTTCATTGCCTTGTGTGAAAAAGATGATGATTTTCCGTATTTTTTAAAGTACCATTGCATAACCCACCAACAAGCTTTGTGCAGCAAACGATTAAATACAAAAGAGCTAATGGATATTGCATTCAAAACTGTAAATTCAGTTAGAGCGAAGTCCCTTCGGCGCCGTCTTTTCAGGCAGGAATTTAAGGGACAAGAGCTGCTACTACACACTGACGTAAGATGGCTCAGTAGCGGCAAATTTCTTCAAAGGTTCCAAGATCTATTGCAAGAAATCAAAGTTTTTCTTCAAAATATAGGTGACAACTATGCCATGGTAAATGATTTAGTTTGGATGAGTGACTTGGCTTTTCTGGCTGATTTTACTGGCAGATTAAGTGCCTCAAATTTGCAGTTACAAGGGAAGAGCAAACTGCTGATTGAATTGATCAGCACTACTGGTGCGTTTAAGATGCAAATCCCTGCATTGATCGCCAACCTTGAAAAATGGTTTGAGTTTTTCCCAAACATCAAAGACCATTTGCAAAATCATCTGGATAGTATTTGGAACCCAGAGAAATACGTTGCTGAAGTAAACATGGTTTCTGATGACTTTAAAGTTCGATTAAGAGATTTTCAAAAGATCGAAGAAATAGTTAAATATGTATCATATCCATTCAAGTCAGATTTACAGTCAAGTATTTTCATTGGAAAAAGATGCAATTGAAATGGAAATGTTGACATTAAAAGCTGACGTGTTTTTAAAGGCTCAGGCATGCGAAAATGATTTTGAGAGAGTTGTTGGAACAAAATATTGCAATATCAAAAAATGTGCAGAATACATCCATTCCTGTTTTGGTTCAACGTATTTATGTGAATCTGCATTTTCATTTATGAATGTAATCGAAACAAAACAACTTGCCATGCTAACAGACTACCACTTGGGAGACTACCTAAAGTTGTGTTTCACAGGATACACACCTGAGTATGAAAAGATGGTGAACAATATGACGACTCAAACATCTCACTGATTCATTTGATGAAGTAAAAAAAAATTGTTGAACATTCTTTTCTGGTTCTATTGTGAAGTACTAAATTAAGCGAAACATGAAAATACCGCTATCAATGCTAATGCGTGGTAATACTAATTAATTTACAGGAACAATGTTGCATTTTATGGCATTTTGTATTTGTGACTTTATTACCGAATGGTCGATCGCGAGTTATCAAAAAAATTTCTAGTCGATCTCAGTCAAAAACAAGTTGGCCACCCCTGTTGTACTGTATCATAATTCAGTCAAGATTTACATTCAGGATTGGTTTACCACACTGCATTATCTGTGGCATTGCAGTTGCTCTCACAAAGAAATGAATGAATGGTCCCTTTTCAAAAATTTCAAGAAAAGCATACTAATGCTTAACAACTCTCTCACAGTAGAACCTAATTCAGTTCAACCAGGCTAGGTGTGCAGCAATAGTACTACAGTACCTAATACCTACTTGTATGTACCTACCCAGGGTTGCCAGATATTTTCCATAGCTTACGGCCAAGTTCTTGATAAAAAAATCATCAAAAAGGCTATTTTTTAAGAAATTCTGGCCAAAGTTAGAAAATGTTTTAACTATGGTAATTTTATATTCATAGGTGTCTCAAAATGTTCGGAAAGCAGGATATTATATTTTTGTCTTACTCTTATCTGAGTATCATAGTTTCAAGGAATTAGTCACTTTGTGTTCTTCTATGGATTACAATTTGTTATTAGGTAACCCATTGACTTCATACTTCGTAACCCATGGTTCACCAGTGCATGCAGATTTTTAGATGCCTCGAAAGCATTCAACCAATTATTACATTCAGAGGGATGTGCCTATGTGTTTTGTGTAGCTACTGAAACATTGGCACAAGGAACAAACAATGCAAATAAAATGGGCCAAGCATTTGTCTGAACCATTTCATGTTATTAATGGGGTTAGACAAGTGGGAGTATTGAGTTTGCTGTATATTCAGATGATCTATCCATTGAACTAAATAACATAAAAGCTGGTTGCTATATTGGTGAAATCCTGTTGAACCACTTGATGTTTGCCGATGACATTTGTGTGTTTTGTCCAAGTGTACATGGTTTGCAAAGTAGTGTATACTACATGTGTGTCAGGCTTTTGCAGAAGCACATGGAATTATGTTCAGCTACAGCAAAACTGTTTGTATGATGTTTAAGGCTAAGAGTACAAAAAGCAAGATCATCTTGTTACTAACAATGGGTGGACAAAATGTAAAATCTGTTAACCACTAAAAATATTTGTGGGTTGTACTAGACCAGGGTTTCCCAATCGGGGCCCTTGGCCCTCCTTGGGAGCCATGGAGCAGTTTTCCGAGGACCATGAGCAGAGATCTTTACTAAATAGCTCTGCAGTGATATGGCAAAACTGTATTAATGAGCAGGGGACCATAAGTGTTGAAAGTCTTTGGAAGACTTATCAATGTCATACTGTGAGGGTGAGTTCGTAAAGATGTGCAGCCTAAAGGCTGCAGAAATCATGTTCTGAGAAGCTGAAGTTTTTGCTAATATTAGCCTGACGAGAAACATTGTGGCAGAGAGGATTTCGGACATTTCTGCCAATTTAGACAGCAAACTGAAGAACAAACTCAAATTGTTTGTTACGTTTTGAGTTGCGTTCAATGAAAGCACGGACATTTCGTACGTTGCACAACTAGCCATGTTTATTCGTGGCGTTGGTAAGATTTTGTCTGTCACTGAGGAGTTCCTGGGGTCGGTGCCTATGATGGATACCACAACAGCCAATGATATTTTCAACTCTCTTGTTGGAGTGCCGAGCAGGGTCGGAGTAGACTAGTCCCATGCTGTCAGTATTGCTACAGATAGCCTGCCATCATTGATCAGGAAAAAAGCAGGTGTTGCGACAAAATTTAGAGAAAAGCACAGGTTGTAAGTAGAGGACACAAATTGTGGACGTTTCACTGTATTTCGCACCAGGAAGCATCGTCTTGCAAGTTGTTAAAAATGGATTACATCATGCAAGTGGTTATCCGGACAATTAATTTCATCCGAGCCAAAGGCCTTAATGACCATAAGCTGACATTTGACATTTATTTGAGTGGGGAAACTGACAACTTTATGTGCTAATAATCATTTTCAGATAAGCTTGAACTTTTTGCATTAAAGTTATGAAAACAGTTGGAAGCTGTCAATACTTATAACCAGGGTGTTATACAGTGATTACATTGGTCCGGCCCGCTTGAGATTAAATTTGCCTGAAGTGGCCCCTGAACTGAAACAAGTTTGACACCCCCATACAATAAATAAAGGTACACTTTATACAATAAATAAAGGTACAGATACAATAAAAAAATTATTTTTCATTATAATTAATTATAACCTTCCCCTTACCACGTAATGCTAAAAAGTTACGTTTTTTATTTTCACAACAGTTGAAACCTAAATTTGAGTCCAACTGGAGCTTGTTATCAAGAATGGAATAATCTTGGTGTGAGAGCAATGGTGGTTGAAAGTAGGCCTAGGTTAGCAACAAATATTTTTTACTACCTTTTTGGTGCTATTGCTCAACATGAATTATTGGTTTTTGTGTCTCCGGTTATGTCATTTTATATCCGCAACTAAGATCTATTTACGGATATCGATCTTTTACAAGGCAATATGAAGAACTTGTAAAAGCAAAATCTAACCAACAATTCAAAATGCTTCTAGTTCTATTAGAGTATAGCCTATACTGTAACATCATCATGATCATCAGTCACACCACTGAGGCAGCGTAGTGTTCAGATACACAGTGAGATCAACAGATGAGCAGCTACTGATGATGGTAACCATAATTAACACTGACTGAAACACCTGTACAAAATCTACTGACTGCAAGGGCTAAACATTCACTTCAAAGAACTACACGGTTGAAGCACCATCCATGGCATGGTGTTACTGCAACAGTGACATGAAATCCGTCCATAAAATATGAAGAGACAAAACATCTAATGAAAATTTCATTTTACAGTGACAAGCTGAATTTCAACCAGTTGCAATTGAAACCACGGGTGTGTATGGCAAGTCCCCTGTCCCTTTCTTGAGTTGTCTTGCAAAGAAACTTGTTGACATTTCAGGCAACCCCAGGGAGCGACAGTGGCTCCACCAGCGCCTGTCTCTGGCCGTGGTCAGAGGGAACACTGCCAGCATATGATCTTAGCCTGCGCGGAAGTTTGATCTGATTTCAGCTATCTTCAGTGCATTATTAACCAGTGTTCCTGCCCGTCACTTGCCTCTCTTCCATGAATAGCCATCGCCTTCCGAATGTCTTTGTTTTCTGTGAGTTTTATTGTCTTCAGTATGTTTTTTATGCTTTCTATAAAGCCTCAGTGCAGTATTGTTTTGCTCCCCTTTTCATTGGCCATCCTGACTAACCTCATTTTGTTTGTTTTTCATGTACCCAACACTACTCACTACTGTAGTGTATTACTGTTTTTTAACCTGTTTGTAATCAGTCTTTACCTAGTCTGTCTGTTCAACCTCATTTGGGTGCAATGTGCCTGGTGGAACACACACACAATGGTGGTACTGGTGGTAATGGTGGTACTCCATAATGGTCTGTATAATTTTACTGTGTTTTACATTTTGCATCGTTGTCTAAAAAAAAAAGAAAAATGGCCAAGTTTTATGAAATGGCCAAATGTCATAGCCAGCACACACTTCTTAAGTGTTGAAGTGACTTCAAAAATGGCCAATCTGCCCTGGCAACCCTGTACCTACCTTGTACCTACGGCAGTGTCTTTCAACTGGGGTTCCGCGAGTGGCTACCAGGGGTTCGCCGAAACAGACCGAAGTTCAAGTTGCCTGGAAGGAAATTAGCAACCACGGTTGTCAGTTCAACAATAATTAATGCGATTGAATCACTAGCAATGCCACTGATTCACAGTTGACAGTCCTTGCCACTATGCATCGCATTGAAAACTCTGTTGTTTATCGATTGCTTTGACTTATTGCTCTTTTTGTGTTACGAAACTCTATGCCATGGGGTTTCATGAGCTATGCTACATTTGCGGAGGGTTCCGCAGCACTAAATAGGTTGAAAAACACTGACCTACGGTTTCAAGCAAAACCGCCAACGGGAAATCCCCCGAAGTCCAATGTGTCCATGATAGTCATGGGCGTAGCCAGGCAACATTGGAATAAAGGGTGCCATCGATTATCCCAACTTTGGACAGAATAAATTATTGATCTGTTGAGCAAAATTGTCATGAACGCGCAAAGTCATCATTATTAGAGCTCACAATTCGTGTCCCCTACGAATATATTTCTGGCTGCAAGCCTGATGGCGGCTATTGATTTTTGATTTGTTTAGCTTCTTTACAAAAATATCATTTTACCCAGAATCAATACGTCACTAGGTCAGCTGTCTTCAAAGTATGTTTCAGTCACAAAAAGTATGCAATTGTTTTGCATTAACTCAGTCCATATCTGGTACCGCTCTTAAATTATGAGGCGATTTACAGTCCGGTTCTAATCCAAATTCACAAAAATTCGTTGTAGTCCAGTTCCAGTCCAGTCCAATGCTTATCACTGATTTCAACCAAAACAGGATTCAGATCGGATACGGATATCATTGTTTTAAGAACAAGATAGGATCGAACAGTAAGGAAACACTATCCGATCATATCTGGTGTCTCCTAGTGGTGTTCCATCTTACAGAGGGGGTCATGGATCCGGGTGCCGGAGTCGACTCCGGCGGGATTCCTCGTTTTTCTTTCGGACCTGGATCTGGACCCGGAGTCAAAATTTTTGTGAAACACCGGACCCGGATCCGTAGTCACTTTTCATTTTGGGAAGTAGCAGGAGTCTGCATATGTGTAGTCATTTCTGAAGTAAAAACATGGGTAAATTTTGCGTTGGATTCATGGTAGCCGGTGTCTGAACAGGAGTTTGATATGGCCCGCATCAGAATTTTCGTAACCGAATTTAGAGTACAAAATTGCGTCAAAACGAAGCTCCATGATAACCACATACTCAAGACAGTATGTCATAAGAAGCCTATGTCTCTGGTAGTGAATTAAGGTAGAATTTTAGGATAAAATACATTGTTATTTGTGGCCCGCTAGTGATAAGTCACAATTTATGCGTCCTGCGACAGTGAATAGGTTCCGCACCCCTGGTCTGCGCCTATCACAAGACATCCACCGCTCGTCAATAACCACACTTGTTTTGTCAAATGTCATGGACGACTACGTTTTGCACAGAGCCAATGCATGTGACTTCAAAAGTGATGAACCAAGGCCTCTTAATATGGAACTCGAACTCCTCCACCTTCCAACGGCACACGATTCGATGACGTCTGTTTTCTACCATAAAATGCCAAGCACGTTCGTCGATCTCGCCACCGTGTTATTTTGAATTGCTGCTGGAGCTTGGGTACTGCAGAGCAAAATGTGGTATTTGCAATGCCCGAGTGTCGTTTTTAAACGAATTGGATACAATGCAGCAGATGAAATTTTGCTGTTTTTTCGCCGCTATAAGAGTTCTCAGTTCTCTTCTACGGTGTGTCTACCTAGGACGACTTTTCCCATTAAGATTGGAAGCGACATGATTGAACGTCATGAAAATGAAATACAAAAGGTAAGTAATTTTGCCTTACAATCTTGTTGGCCGAATTAATTTATGCAGCATTAAAGAAAGAAAGGCTAGCTCAATAAAAAAGTGAATGAAGACGTTAGTTTTTTTTTAGAAGTGCATGTTATGGTGTTCCACCTGTGACCTATCATCTCAATTCTCGGCAAACCTATCTCATGAGCTGTGCCGCTAGTCTTGTACTCAGTGGCATAACTGACGGGGGACCAAGGGGGCGAGCTGCCCCCCCTGGCCAGCTAAATGTAAAAACTGGGCCCCCTTTTCCATTAGCTGAAATTGTGGTATTTAGTATTCTTTTGATTTTCAGTGGGTTGTTTTTTTGCGTTTTTTGAGGTGTTTTAGCTTTTTAGCTGATATAGACATCCACGATATTCGGATTCACTATTATTTCTTAACTTTTTTGAGTGCGTTGGCTAGTGGACCCTGCAGTGGCCAGTACACCCCTTCAGCTACATTTTGCACCCCTTGGCTCAAACCTCCAGAATACGCCACTGTTTGTACTTAGAGGCGTAACGAGGGGGCAAGGGGGTGCAATTCCCTGGGCACCGAATCATTATGGGGGCACTGAATCACTGTGGGGGGCGCCGAGAAGTCCTAACAATGTCACAAGTACTTTCTTCAATAGCAAATTTGCTTCCGAAAGACCTCAGGTTCGAACATGGGTCACCAAACTTGTGTCTTGCCCCAGGCGCCATCTAACTTCGTTACGCCCCTGCTTGTACTGCATTGTGTCTCGCTGATGTGTATTTGCTCAATTTGCATGTGAAACTGTGGTCTAATTTGTTTCCTCTCTGCATGTGCAAAACGTAATTGTGCCGTTTATTTCTTAACCGTATTTCATGCAGATCACATTCCTAGTTTCTTGGTTAACTTATAGAGGCATAGCCAACTGTTTTGATTGGTACAAACTGGGGAGATATCCTTTTTACCTAGCTTTTTCTACATGCTTTTGTGTCTGAGTATATATGTATTTTTTGAGCACATGGTTATGAAAATCACTGAATGTTGTTTCTTTGAGTCATCTTATTCTACTTTTGGTAGTTATGGGATGTTGGCAGGCAAAGGTGTGAAGGTCAAGCATTTGATTGATTGATGTTTTTCAACCCATTTCACCCACAGAATCAATTGGACATATGCATTTTATAGATGTAGGAAGAGAGGGCAAAATGGCTGTATACATCCAACCATTTTGCTCTTGGACAAAGTCATTCCGAACGTGAAAAATATTCTTTGCATCAAAATATCTAATTTGTGTATATTTGAATAAGCATATGGTTTCATTCCTGTTTTTCTGATGGGTCTTTTTTACCACAACTTTTTTCAGTTAAACTGTGTGATGCTTCTCATTGCTGTTTTTTCTGATAATTTCTCACTTATTTACTGTAACACAAAATTGATTGATGTACTTGGAAGTCATTGCAGTTCTTCATTATAATAGTCATGATGGCATCATTCATGTGTGTGTCTTAAAAAGCTTGTATTTCATCAAAGCACAGTAAATGCATTAGCGCCATCAAGCGTATACTCTATACTACCGCAATGTATATATCCTTGTCTTCTTTCGTATATTTGTTTTTTTCTCTTTACTGCGATGCATGTTAAAAGTCTAGCCGTAGCGTTTTGCGTGTGGGGTGGAGACGTTACACCATACAATGTTATTGACTGCAGTGTTTTTTTGTTTAATGTTGTAATTTTGTTGATGAAAACCCGAAATTCTGGTTCACATTGGAGGGTTTAACTTATATTGCTTCATGATTTTATACATAACTATATATATTGATTTTTGTGGAACTCACTTTATTATTCACACTGTTATTTTTTCTTGAATTACATTATTTGAAAGAGCATGCAAAATTGTATAATTTTCAAGGTATACAATTATATATTGACTCTTGTGTTATTCATGGGATGAAACTTTCATCAGATGTGTATCCTTTTATCACTTGGAAAAGTTAATCATAAATCTTTTTGAAAAGACTACTTTTTGGTATGACCATACTTTTTCCCTACACCTATGATATTTGAAACCTGTACTAACATATAATTTTTCCGTAATCTTTTGGTTAGAATATATTATGTGGTTTTTATTTTTGCTTTTAAGGCACCTGCTCAGTTTTGTTGAGCTTTATAGATGATTATAGCCTATTTTTCTTATGCAATCTTTCAAATTTGTGATGTTTTCATGTATAATAGGTATGCAAATTTGAGGATCTGTACCACCACCAATGGGAAAAGAAGACTAAGGAACTCTTTATAATGCATGATGGTCCTCCTTACGCAAATGGTGATGTTCACGTTGGACATATTTTAAACAAAGTAAATGTTGTTTCATAGAATAGAAACATAGAGTTGTAGCCCAACTGCAAATGAAATTGAAGCAAAAATGCTTTTTGTACTTGTTTTTTTGAATTAGTTTGAATTATTACAAATTTTGTTTTGTTATTTGCATAGGAGATGTTTTTGCATGGTAAAGAAAAACTATGTGCAATACTTGATGACTGTTTGTGATGAAGCTTTGGTTCTTTTAACAGGTCAATAAAAACTTCACAAAATTATTAATTGTGATACCAAAATTAAAGCAGTTTCTATTTCAAGTTAATATATTAAATTAAATTGCTACATCTTCAGTATTAAGTATAAGTGCTTTCAACATTTTGTGCCTATATCTAATCATTCCTTGCTAATCTCATCAATCCCAGTTTGTACAGAGCTGTAGTGTTATTAAAACAGGTTTATTATCAATATGCTGTTTTTCAGTTACCTTGTGTTGTTGTTGAATAATGCTGTGCTGTCTTTTGCGGTTGAGCTGGAATTGTTTGACATGTTTCAGGAATAAGCTAGGTTGTAGAATGCTTTAGAAATTGTTTAGTTGACTAATTTGTAGTTATGTTTTCATGCAGATTTTGAAAGACATTACAAACAGATACAAACTTCTAAAAGGATTCAGAATACACTATAAACCTGGCTGGGACTGTCATGGTTTGCCTATTGAAATTAAAGCAATTAAGAACTCTTATATTGAAACATTTGGGCCTTTAGAAACAAGGTCAAAAGCAAAGGAGTTTGCAAAAAGAACAGCTAAATCTCAAAGAAACTGTTTTAGAAGATGTGGTGTTATGGCTAACTGGATGGATGATTTGGGCTGTTATTACACTTATGACAAAACATATGAACTACGGGAATTACAAGCATTTTACAAACTGTATTGTGAAGGTTTGGTTTTCCGTGACTTAAAACCTGTTCATTGGTCTCCTAGCAGCAAAACTGCCTTGGCTGAAGCAGAACTTGAGTATAATGAAAGTCATGTGAGTCGGTAAGATTATGTTTTATCCATCACTTCAATGCAAGTATTTTGTGTTGGTCATACAGGCATTATTTTATATATTTTTAAGTTTTAAGCCTTTTTGCTATATTCTTTTAATGAGTTGCTGCTTTAGCTAAGGTTCTGGATACATATGTATATTTTATATTTGTTATGAAAGTTTTGTGTTGACCATCCTTGCAAAGGGAGCTGGTTATTAATGCTTGCAGTGATTGCTAACTTGTACAGTAGATGCTATACTGTATATATATATTCAGCACCCTGTTGAAGGTCTGCCATTATGTTGATTGTAACTATGGTTGGATTTAGCGCTGTATGAATTACTGCACTGGTTGTGCCAAACTCCATTTAATTTGTTTTACCTTGAAGGTTGGTTCTAGTTACTTTGTATCAACATAATGTGTGACATGCCTCAATAAGCTATGTTTCATAAATGAAAGAAGTAAAAAATGTGGACAATTAAAAATCATTTGATGGTTTTGTCAAATCTGAAAACTAGGTTGTTTTTTTGTGCAATACATCATCATTTTTGTGTGGGAAATTGGTTTAAGTATATTTATGAGATTTTTTAAAGTTCACATGTGAGAATATCAGTGAGCAAGGAGGGGCTAACAGAATTTGTGTGATTCTGAAAAGCACTGTTTATACTTTTCTGTAAAAGCTGATAGATTTATGTAAATTTCATTGCTTGACACCTTATTGTATGTGGCAATGTGTAGACAGATGTACTACTGCCCTGCAAGAAGTACAGCAGTCAAATTTAGGTTTGGCTGCGTTGTCAAAGTCTTTTCTTACAAAAAAATTTAGATGAACAAAGATCAACCATTTCTTCAGTTTTTGTAAATAATCACATAGTTTGTGTGAATTTGTGAACAGGTCTATTTATGTTTCGTTTCCTGTTCTTGATACACAAACACTTGAAACTAGTGATTGGAAGATGCATAACTGTAACATTTTGATCTGGACTACGCAGCCATGGACAATACCATCTAATGAAATGATCTGTTATGATCCAACTTCCATGTAAGCAGTATCTAAAACTTCATAATTTTTATGATTCTAGTTTATTAGTCATTGCTTTCGTTGTTATCATGCAGTCACTAACTGTTACTATGTCAATCCGTATTTCAAATCGTGCTTTTTGCTACAGCAATATACTTGCTTGTGCTCTGGAGCAATTCTGTAGTTTATTATTCCTAGTGATGAAATTCAGTTCTTTTTTATTTGGTCATTTTTGTCATCAGTTCATGTTGCTGTGCTGATGCTGTTTGCAGCTGTTCAAAATATGCCAGATTAGCACACATCAAAGAAACAAATTTTTAAAATATGGTATTGATATATAATCACTTTGGAAAATGTCACTACAGAGAAAAACTGAAACCTACATGTGAGATATTGATAATGATCAAGTGCTGGTGTAAAAGCTGCATGAAATTTAAAAGGAAGATTAATTTGTGAATAGTGCACATCAGTTTTGTGATCCTCACATACGAACTTTTAGGAGGAGACACATTGCAACCCACCTTACTATGCTTTTCATCCTAATGAGCAAAGCACGTTTCAGAAGGTCAAGCCTCTACAGCCTCTGCAATCGTGCTTTTAAATGCTGACACTTCTGAAAATTTTCGCCTCTCCAGTGTCTTCCACATAAAGGAGTGCTTTTTTTATCTTTAGCCTAAAACACTTTCCTGTAAGCACATGCACTTCAGGTATTGCTGCTAAAATTAACTTGATACTGGTCCTCATTCACAATGAATCACACTTGCTTGTATTCACAACTGAAGTTAGCAGTGCAATGTTCCTTGTTCAAGTGGTACTCTTTTATCAGAGTTGCAGAGTAGGAGGTAAAATGTCCGACTCCTAGCCTCCAAAATTATCCGACTTCTTAACATAATGTGAATCAAATTTGGCGTCAACAATGGCAAAGAAGCGAGCTAAAATTATTTTAGAAATAAGCATTTTGTTATTGTCACTAGATACATGAGTTAAGGCTTTGAATTAATCTATTTACTTAAATAATATTTGCTCATCATAGAAACATTTGTTCTGTTTACTATGAGTAGGTACTATAACGTGAATGAATTAAACAATAACAACATTACATATGAGGTTAGCGATAGTAAATGCACAAGTGAATACAACTTCTCGATGCATGAGTATGCGTTCTCTTTCACAGATATCCATTATTACTCAGAACCATGTGGGCAACTTCGATTGAGCAATGACGTGTAAAGCGGTTGTGATTATGAGTAACTGTGTAAGCACTAAGCAACGCGAATGGTTGCTTAAGAAAAAGCGTTGTTATTATGATGCTGGGTTCTTCAAGCTGAAGGTGACTAATTTTGTAGCAATCGACGGAAATCGTGGTGCACAGCAAGAATTTTCTGTTTCAATCATGGTTTTTTAAGGTAGTTTAGGGACCCGAATCTTGAATTGAAAATCGGGTTCCTAGAATCAGAGAAAATTACCATCAGGTCCCTAGAATCAGAGAAAATCGTGTCCCTACAGGTCCATACCAGGCCAGGTACCTAACATTTTCCTCAAAAACTGGTTTCAAAAGAAATTGTACCATTTCAACAGGCACGAGTTAGGACTCTTAACTTAGGAGTGCGATGTAAAAAATCATTCAATTAGACTTACAGAGTCGGATAAAGAAATCCGACTCTGACTCTTGGTGTTCCTAGGAATACGGCTCCACAAAAAACTTGCGACTCCGACTCAGTAACCCTGCTTTTTATACAGCTTGTTCACACCACTTGTGTTGCAGATATTGTTTGGTGAAGGCAGCTCATGAAAACTCGAAGTTGGACCATGATGCGTTGTACTTGATTTCATCTGACTGTATAGACAGCTTGTCATCAACGATAGACACCAAAGTGGAAGTGGTCCAGTCGTTGCAAGGAAGTGAATTGGAAGGTATCATTTACCAACATCCGCTTGATCCTGGAAGGCAAGCACAGTTGGTGAGTGCGGAGCACGTATCTGCAGAATCCGGTACCGGACTCGTCCATACTTCTCCGGCGCATGGAAAAGAAGACTTTTTACTAGCTAAGAAGCACGGTTTGCCATTAGTAAGTTGAAAGTGCGAAGCAATATAGCTTAAATATTACTATTACATTCCGTTTGAGTTCATCGACAGTTGTTATTAGCCGTAGTGTCCAAGTTTGCAGCATTGCCAGCGTCCTGTACTTACAGAGAAGAGTTTTATTAAACTTTTTTTCTGCACGTGAATGTGCTCGCTGAAGATGTTGATATTTATTCCCTACTATACAGCGAAGACTGTGACGCTCTGGTGGTTGACGCTAACGAGAAGCAAAATTAGGCGAGTCAAACAGGTCGTAAGAAAATTTTTTTCCAAAGCAGAAATTAGAAAAAAATGTTCTCACAGTTCAATTTCGTTATAACCGCTTTTGTACTTGCACCGTGGGCCACGCGGCTGTGTTCGCAATGAATGCTGCACTGCTGGCGAGTCAGTGTCAGCACCGTGCGTGAACCGTCCATGAGGCGAGATAGACCGAAGTTACCATTTTTGAAGTCTTCGGTATGACCCTACCAGGAGCAGAACCCGGCCTTGCTGGCGCGTGCTCAACCAACTGTACCACTTCACGGGTTCCTTTCCTAAAAAACGAATTTTTCTCTTGGATCGCATGCAATGCGATAAATTTATCGACAATTGGCGGCAGGTCGAAGCCTGAATCATGCTTCTTGTCGCAAAAACGAAACTATTTCCCGACGGGCTAAAGCAATTGTTCACCATGCATGATTCTTGCTACTTCGCAAGCAGTTTTTTTTCTAAAAGCGTGCTCATTTGAGGAGTTAATTCCTGTAGCGTCTTGGGAATTGACGTTGCCCATACAACTGGCGGTTGATTGTTGTCAATGCCATTTTGAAAAATATTATCGGCACTCTTGCGCATCTTTTTAACTACCTTATGGTAATTCCAGTCTGCATGCAAAGTTGAAAGCTTGCTGGTGGTATTGAGTGGCTCTCGCCAGTGAAATGTTTTTTCGATGTTTGAACGAATCCTCTCAGCTTCGAACGGAAACACATTCGAAGTAGAGAACAATTCGCCAAATTAAGCCCTTTCTTTTGGCGAGTAGGTAGTCCGTTCGCTAAGCATTTTTCTACTTAGTGAAGTTGCGAAAGCGTGTATAGCGCTTTCGCATTGCTGCAACGAGATACACTGTCTGCTTTTAATTTGTTTCAATTGATCTGTATGTTTTTATTTTCCAACAACCAAACTTTTTCAAGCAGTCATTATTGTTTAGGTAACTTTCGTTAAATATAGCCTTGTAAGAGCCTGTACACTTGCCAGCCGCAAAGCATACTCACGGCAGGATGTTGCTGCATATTTAAATATATTATCGCCAGATTGCTCAACCTTAAAAGACGCTGTCATCCTGGTGACGATTGAAGGAAGTTTGCAGCTGCTTTGAACACCCTAAATGAGCTTATCAACTTCTAAGTCTGATGTGGAATTAGTGAGTTTTACCTAGTCAGTTATTTACCAAAGTCAGTTGGCTATCAGGTTAGCTTGTGAGTTATTTTCTGAGAGGAGATAAAACTTCAATACCAATTCGATTTTCGCACAGGCCATTCCGCCTCCTAATAAATTGCGACGTACAAAACTTTGGCTCTTGCACATCCATGTACATCACAATTACCTTCAATAGCGGTCGTGTGGTAGTCACAGTAAGTGGCAATGCACTGGGCCATTTAAAAAGTCGGTGTGCTTACCGAACCTGGACGTTTCATCCATTGTTGTCAATGTATTGTATTGCAGAACGCGAGCGGTTTGAAAAGTGCACTTTGAATACGCGATAGACGCTAATATGTTTCTGTTTAAAACAGTTTTTTTTAAGGAAAATGTTAGGTACCCAGTATGGACCTATAGGGACGCGATTTGTCTGATTCTAGCAACCCGATTTTCTCTAATTCTATGGACCCAATGACAATTTTTGCTGATTTTAGGGACCCGAATCGGGTCCCTAAAATGCCTTTAAAAAACCCTGGTTTAAAATGTAAGAAAACTGCAAGATACCTTCTTACATGAAAAATGCATGAAATGGGTGCGCTGGTGTTCTTTGCAGCAAAGTTACGTCGATGATGAAGGTTTTTTCACGACTGGCTCCGGGTTTGGTTTGGAAGGAAAGTTCATTTTTACTGATGGAAACTCAGCTGTTATAGATTTGTTGAGACAACGAAAAAAGCTTGTTCATGTTGACGATTATTGTCACAGCTACCCATACGACTGGAGGACAAAGAAACCAACCTTCATGAAAACAAGCTGGCAAGTTCAGTTGTAGACATCAAACTTTTTTGCAATTTTTATTTCTTAAGTTTTCAACTGCATGGTCTTTTTTTGTTTATTTTTCTTCAGTTTTCAACTGCAAGTTTTTTTTGCCTAGGCAATGGTTCATTGATACGGAAAGCTTGTTCGAAAAAGCATCAGCAGCGTTGGACGACGTTCATTTTCATCCGGAGGGCGGCAGGAATATAATGAAGCACGATCTGAAGCAACGCACGTATTGGTGCATCTCAAGGCAGCGTGTTTGGGGCGTTCCAATCCCTGTGTTTTATAACAAGTAGGTTTTATACACATTGTAGTGCCAAGGTTAAGTGCAAGCAAGGAATTACAGATACCGACACAATTTATTTTCTGCGTTTGTCTTCAAGGCATGGGCATCGGAAGCGGTGAGCAAGAGGGGCTTGCCCCATGACTTTTGAAATTTTACGTTTTTCTATTAAAGTTTCAGCAAAAAGAGTTGTTTTGTTAATTTCGAGCGGGTAACATGAAATTTCACCACTTTTGGTCCTTCCTGGAAAAATCCTTGTGTCTATCCCTGGAAGAACCACTATTGACCCCCCTGAAAAAAAATCCTTCCGACGCCCATGCTGCAAGGTTGAATTACTGGTATTGTACAGTGTCTGCTGTCGAACGAACGAAAATTGCATATTTTTTCGGAGCGTTTCCATTTCGGTCCCGTAGGAGTTGGCCTCTGCAGATAGAATGGCTATATTCGGCACAAAAATTATTTGAGTTGCTTGCAGATGAATATCGTTCATAACTTAGTAAATGTTATAATGCAACGCATCGCTGTGGTTCTACATTCAAGTTTTAAATTCAATTCCGCTGTTGTTTATCGAATAAGCGGAGTTTCAGTTGATCGTCTTAGAAGCTGATGATAACTGGTAATTTGTAAAAACTGGCGACAAGCAGCGTGATATTACTTTTATCTGTAACTGTCTATAACTCAATAATCGAGTTTCAATCGGTAATAGAGCTAGAAAATTTGAGTGTTAAAAATCCAGGTTAGGTCCGGCTGTGTCAGCTTTGAGTAAAAACTAGGATATGATGCTGGAGATGGTAAGATTGCTCCACGACTGTGAATGTTATGAACTGACGGAAATAACCTGCCACGAAGTCAGTTAAACTTCAACTGCTTTAACTGTTATGATCAGTGAAACAAATCCCCATATCCGCAATTACCACTGCTTTCCGTGCACAGTGATGTGATGCTAGGGTTCATTTTCTCCCGAAACCAGGACTTCTTATTTTCAGAAATATATAATTCACTCGTCAAAGATATTTGAACACACAAATTCTAAATGTTAAAAAAGCAGCTGAAAAACTGTTTAAAAACGTTTAAAGAAAACTGTTAAATAAACTAAAGGCATAGATTGAAAAATTGACTAAAAAAAAGTTAGATCACAATATCTACACACTTGAAAATTAGATAAACGTCATACGTCTAAACATTAAGAGAATTCCGCTTAGGTTTAAAACCGTTGGGGAGATGATTAGCAGCCATAAATTGAAAAACAGAACGTAAAAAGAGCAGCAAGTGCAAATTTTACAGCGGTGAAAAGCATAGCCTAATTTTTTTATTTTGTTCAAAGGTTATTTGATTTAGATTTGAGAACATTTGCGAGAAAACAACCAAAAGGTATAGTTTGATAAAGGAAGTACGACAAAAATTGGTTGCTTCGTGTGCCATAAACAAAAGCGCGTGTTGATGTAAGCCAGGGGTAGGGAACCTGCGGCCAGGGTGAACATTTAGTACGGCCTGCATCAGAATTTTCATCATCGAAGTTTGAGCACAACCCCGCGTCAAAACGGAACTCCATGACAAGCAGACAGTAGACGCGAACATAGTAAGACAAGAGAAGTCTCTCTCGCTCCCTGACATAGTTTTCTCTTCTTATTTTCCATTAGAAGGTAAAGGTAGAATTTTCAGATGAAATTAATTAAATTTTGCGGCCCGACAGCGATATTCGACAATTCATGCGGCGCGTGATAGTAAATCGTTAGCGTGGAAATTTTCAAATTCTGTAACGGCATTTAACTTCAAGTAGCAGACGTCTGTAAGGTTACGAAATGGTTTCGCATGCACTGAATAACTGTTGAATGCCAAATTCTTTATTACTTTTGAGCAGGTATAGTAAAGCTTTGGAACAATACAGCAAAGCAGAATGGGTGGAACTTTAATTGTGTGTAGTAACAACGTGTTCTTTCCCGAAACATTTTATAGGTGACTGTAATTCACGTTTCCCGGTTATTTTATCAGTCTTATTCCCTCATTCCGAATATAAGTGGTAAACGTTACTTCTAATCTCAAAAACGCAACATGATATAATAAAGCGAATTACTGGTAAGAGCGAAGAATTTCTTTGGTCCTTGTTATTCCATTTACGGCTCTTCAAAAATCAGACATCTTAGCAGGCGAATTACTAAGCGAGAGGCAGGTGGCCCTTACGTCATGACACACTCATGCAAGGTTTTTTTAAGGTGTTTTAGGGACCCGATTCGGGTCCCGACAATTGAAAATCGGGTCCCTAGAATCAGAGAAATCGGGTCCCTACAGATCCATACCGGGTACCTAACATTTTCCTTAAAAAAACCCTGCACTTATGATTTTAATACTTCGATGTAACACTGTCTGGGTAGGTGGGATACAGCGCGCGCCACTGAAGCTGTTAGTCTGGGTCCCAATTCCGGTCTGGTCATACCGAAGACTTGTAAAACGCAATTGGCGGTCTGTCCAGGCTTGATCTAGGAAGTTCCGCTTCGGCGAGGGTGGTCGCAAATGTTTATACTAAACCAAGTGTGTATTTGAAATACTTCAAAGGTTAGACTGCGAAGAATATTTGCTTACCCTAAACCCGAAACTTTTTAAAAAGTGCATAAAAAGCGTTCCCATCAAAAGTGTCATGTCTTATTAACCGATTTATCGCCGAAAAGGTGTCGGCGAACTGTCCCGTTCCGGTCCAGCCTCGCACTGGGCATTAATCTTTGGGTTCAAGCAACACTTCACACACGTTGTTGTCACTGGCACTAAGCGGATATAGGCGTTAGCAGACCACTCGTGACGCTTCAAAGGGATGTCAAAGCGAGTATGATGAAACTTTCTTTTTTACTGTCTGTTAACCGCCGACGCCGACTGAATGTCAAGAAGAGCTCATTGCTGTGAACCATTTGTGCAATTCAATTGGTATATGAAATGATGCGATTGAAAAAATACTTATTTTCAGTATTCTATCAAGCAAATTATAGAGTTTTTACACTACTTCCAATGAAGCTACCTCAATGGCAGCTTTTTATTGCAAGTTCGCTAGTTGCGAGCTGATGTCAGTTGCATTTTTCCCAAATACAATTTTGAGCTGAGCTGTGCATTTCAATCGTAGTTCACTTTCAGTTCAGTATTGTATATGGTTATGTGTTTGCCAGATTTACCGGCGTTGTTTTATTGAGCGAGGCTTCAATGGATCACCTCCTTGCTCTCATTCGTGAAAATGGTAGCGACGTTTGGTGGTCGCTTCCAATCGAAACTTTGCTGCCACAGCAAGTGATCGACCGGTCGGGCGCTTCAGGTACAAGTGACGATTACGTGAAAGGAGGTGACATCCTGGACATATGGTTTGACAGTGGAATATCTTGGAACGCAGTCTTACCGTAAGATATGAGGTGTGACGCGACGTTTTTAGCAAGCAGCGTCTTTTTCTTGCATTTTTCAGTCTATGAAATCGACACCTCTTTCTGAGCAATCAGTCACGTTGTTGTTCTTGTCCTGGATTGGTGCACATTTTTCAAAGCGCTTTGCAATTGACGACCATTGTACACTGTACTAGCGTTTTGTTTTACATCTACGTAAATCGTTGCTTTGTAAAATGCCTGTCACCCAAGACAAGGCACTACGCCCCCTTAACCTCTTTAATTCGACCCCCGCTGAACTTGTGCAAATTTTTTTTAAAAAGCCACTTCTTTTTTTTACAGCTCACTGGTTCACACAATGATCTGACCCGCTCCTAAATTTCATAAACGAATGCGGCCCAACGACCGTTTATTATCCAAGTTGTTGGGGTCCGTGAATTTTGAAATATGTGTTATGTTGTTGTGCAGTGATATCAATAGTCCGAAGAGAGCGGATTTTTATCTGGAAGGGAAAGATCAATATGGCGGTTGGTTTTTCTCCTCTCTTCTTACTAGCGTCGCTTTACAAAACTGCGCTCCGTATAAACAGCTGTTCGTTCACGGTTTCGCCGTGTCGGAATCTGGGAGAAAAATGTCAAAATCTCTGGGGAATGTTATTGACCCAATAGTATTGGTCGACGGCGGAAAAGTAAGTGAAACATGCTTTGCTTGTTTGAGGTGCTTTGCAGTTGTTCCTTTCACTACCAGAACGACTGTTAGATGTGTTAAAAGCTGATTAATGTTCATTGTTCACTGCATTTGCAAAGCTTGCTTTGAAATGTCAAAACCTGATCCGCTTTATTTAAGTTGGCATGGTAAAATTTGAATCGAAGGTCTAATTAACGCAGCTAATGGGAAATGGTTCTGATAACATTGTAACAAACCCTGTTGTACAATCCTTGTCAATTTCACTCATACATTCACAAACTTTTCTCCACGCGCAGTTTGCTGAATGAACTTCTAAGATATTATTGCAGAAGGGAATTTAGCATGGCAACTACGTTATTCTGAGACATCAAAATACGTCTTGAGTAAGATCTTGTCGAGAAAACGTTGCCAACCATGTTTTCCAACTTAAAATTTGTGAGATTTGAAAATGATTTTCAATGTTTTGTCAACGAAAATAAAAGCACATTGCCTGCGAGGTTTCTTTGCATGTGGTGCAAAAATAGAAGAATAGAATCATCTCTTGTCAAGCTAAACTAAACTATCAGCGATTTAGTTTAAAAAAAACTCTGATTACATACAGCAGCTTTCAAAGCTGTTGGACTGTTACCAGCCTTGGAGTTGTGCGAAAGAGGTTTATTGCCTTCTGGTACACTTGAGTTTTGTGTTGCATTTGCATATTGTCATAGTCGTATTAACCGTTTCTTTAAAATTACTGATTAGGATAAACGTACAGAGCCAGCGTATGGAGCTGACGCGGTCAGATGGTGGGTTGCTTCTTCCAAAGTGTTCATCGAAGTAGAGTTAGGTCCGAAAGTGATGCAGAATGCCGCTAATGCTGTTCAGAAGGTGAGCAACGAGATGGATTTTCGAAGAAACCTGTTTAGAAGTGATGTGTGTTTTCCGAGTGGATTTCATTGAAATCACTCGCACCATCTTTGGTAAATACAGATGTTTTGATTACCTTTTATCATCTTTATGTGGTATCGATTGTAATTTTTCGAATGGTGTCCTTTCTGTAAACCCAGTTAACCTATCACTTAACGTATTTGAAAAAGTGAAGTTTTGAAAACTGCTAAAAGTGACATACTTTTATATTTATTTTACAAGATAATTGGCAAGAGCATGCGAATGACCTATTGAGACTTTTTTTCTTGAGGATGATCCACTGATAAGGACGCATCGGTGTTACTCTGTAAATTGTAGTACAGTAGTAACTTTTGTTGAAACAGATTTTTTACTGTGCACCACGATTTCCATTGATTTTAACAGCCAAATTTCATTCCCTTGATGTTAAGGAGTCGGAAATTTTGGAAAGTGAGAAATTTTGGAAAGGTCGGATATTTTACCTCCGACTCCGCAAACCTGCTCAGAACGACGGCAAACGTGACCAAGCAAGCACCTTGTTTTATCGCAAATAAACAAGCAGTTACAGGCAGTGTGCTGCAAAAATCGACCTCGTTTGTGATATGGGGTCGTTTTTCGTAAGAAATGGTTAGAATGTAAAGCATGTCCTTGGTGCGCTGGTTTTTCATGTCACAGTTCATGCATATCCAGCATGCGAACGACTTAAAGCTTTTCGTTCACGTAGCTAATCAATTTAAATTGTTACAAACAATTTGTCATTTATGACGACATAAATGTATATAAGCACAAAATGCCCGTCGCCTTCACATGTTGGAAAAGCTCAAGGAAATCATTGAAAAAAATTTCATCAGCTAGTATCGCCTCTATTTTGGTCGAAAACATTGTATATTAATCGATAACATGGCCTGAGAATCCAGGTTCCGAACTTAATAACACATTGTCAAAAAGAAATAAGAACAATCGCTCGTACATGTACATCGGATTCGTAGGTTCCATCAATAAGTCGCAAGACCACCGCAATAAACGGTTCAGCGTGTTCACTCGAAATTTTCGCACCGGAGACTTTTTTCTTTTTTTGCCGAATTTACCTCAACCGGAAGGGTTTGCTTAGTCGCTTGAAGGCATTTTTTTAATGGAAATGATTTGGCATTACAATAAACAGCACTTTTTGCCGCGTTGCAATCGCTGTTTTGCTCCTATACCAGCACTCGTGTAATGCCAACGCCAGTTTTTATGCATTCTCGTTAGGAGGTCATGCGCTAGTTTGTCATTCAGATGTCACACGTCATAAGCAGGGCCGGCCTTAAGCCGATGCGGCTGCATTGGGCCCCGCGCCATGGTGCTTGGGCAGGTTGTTTCATTTTTGCCAGATGCTCCTTGCACTCGCGAAATCAGTAAAAACGGCTTATAAATACCATTGTTAGCAAACAACCATCTCGTTTAAACGAACGATGAATTTCCTCTAATAGTTGAACGTTATCATACGTGCTCATTTCTCATGTTACGGCGTTATATCTGCGCTCTACCATGTTCTCCACTTTGTGGATGAAACCTGGTTGTTACTAGTGCCAGTTAACACTACAGTAGACCTTCAGCTATTGTAAACAAGGTGTGTAGTAAATCAACTCACAAGGAACAGGTCAAGACCAGTGTCTGCCGTATTAAATCTGATGGCAGTTCAGCCAACGCAACATTGTTCAATTCTCGAATGATCTTTCTGTTTTGCAACGCTGAACGATCTTAGTTGGTTGTGGGTCCAAGGCCTGCGTTTATGTTTCACGGCAGATATTAACATATATTACATATTTAAACATTTTGTGAAAATAACATTAACTCTACGGCATTGAAACAAATGAAAAAAATGAGAGATTGAACCCGTGGAAGTCAAATCTATCATGCAAACCAGCGAAAATTTTGTGAAGTGTGCGCACTAAAATTTGCCTCCTTTCCCTTGTCATAAAACTGTACCGCGTTACTTGTCGGTCGTGCAACTACTTCTAACATTTCCCGGTCCAACTAACTTTCATTGTGTTTTCTGTTTTGCCTGTTTGCGAACGTAAATAGGTAAAATACCACTGCTTCGAAGTTCAGGTTCATAAACGTAAAGGACACTTAAGGTTGCCATGCAGCTTATCTAGGGACAGCAAAAATTGTGAATGTCATCCAGCACACTCGTTCCTGTTTACCATGGTATTGGGCAGCCATAGGCTTCTATTTCATCAATCAACCATATATATTGCGTTTGATAATTGTTTCTACATCTGTGACGCGGTAGTTTTAAAATCTTTGTACATTAGGCTACATTTGTGATTCATAAGAACAGTTTGCATTCCAAGTCCATGCATTAAGAATAACTATAAAATTGGGATTTTCGGGAACTTTGGGTGGATGCATGGATTGCTCTCTTGTAAAGTCAGGCGCTTGTGGTTACCGAACGCGCGAAAGGTCATCAGTCAATGTTAACAGTTTTCTCCAAGTCAGATGTTCTTCAAAAGAAAGTGCCGTTCAATACTAATGAAGTAATTATTGCATTGTACCTAGGCGTAGCCTTGGGGAGCCAGTGGGTCATGCCCCCCAATTTTTTTTGCATATCTCGTAATTTTCTGCTTTGAGAGGCGGTGTCCCAAACAAAATACTGTTGATCGCCTAAAGTCATAAGTTTTGGCCCCCCAAAATTTTGGGCTGGCCACGTCACTAGCATTGTAAGGTCGATTCGCTTGTCAGTTCGGTTTGATTGACGTAACTTTGCGCTTGGGCTCGCCGCTCAGATCTCCATTGCAGAGCTTCCTTCAAAGCAGTGGTTCTTTACTTAAGGTGGCGTGGTGGAGAAAAGGTTGACTTTAAATAAGTTGCAAAAACAAATGTATTTCTTGTAAATTTATTTAATTTTAAGGTTTTGTAACAAACATGAAGTACATAGAGTACAAACACACACAGTCTCCACAATGCAGATTGATGAAAAGAGACACAACAGAACGATTGATAATGAGTGTGGAAGTAGAACAAGTCACTTTCTTAACACTATTGTTCGCTAACCCGTAACACTACATCCAACCCAACCCTGGTCAAGGCCAGGTAAAGTATTTTGACGTGCACGCGCCCTCAAACAAACACTGAAACGTCCTAGAACTCAGTCGCAAAGTAAAATGTGGTTGTAGTATTCAAAGTATAATGACGAATATAAACAATCTGACTGCATCAAAGCGCGCAGCCATAACGTTGTTAGATTTCTGCATTGTTCAAGAAAGAGGTAAGCTACACATTTTTTACAGTGAAGCCTCAAATGAAGAAATGTTGCATTGAACCTGACGCAAGAGCGGATCCAGGGGGGCGATTGGGGCGATCGGCCCCCCTAAAACCTACGAAAGTAACTTTATTCACCATGATTTTGTACAATTCGGAAAACAGCATTCGCGATGTAAGACCATTTTTCCGTCCATTTATTTGTCACAGCAGATTTGTGAAGTACACGTCGTCTCTCTTACAGCAGAGAACCCGTAAAGAGACTTGACTGCCAAATATTTCTGAAATCGCTCCCCCTAATCTTTCTGGCTGGATCTGACCCTGACGTGATGACTACTAACAGTCGCTCGCCACGGCAGGTTGTATAGAGCCCTGCACCCAAAATTATAGGCCACTGATTACTTGAGAATTTTTGGCCAAAATAATTTTGCAGCATTAGATGGTAAACGTTTTCTTTTAAGCGACATTGCGCAAGATTTACCGGTACTCACAGATATGTATGTTCTCACTCTTGCCCGCATGCTTGATGTGTTGCAGTTACTTGTTTTAGACTTGTGCGAACTTTTGCAAATTGTTTGTTTGTTTTATTCACTCTGCATAACTTTACAACCGCACACTGTTTCGCAAATTGAATACAGATTACTCCAACTAATTGTGTATGGGTTAAACGCTATACCCGCGTTTTCGCATAAGAATCCAGAATCTCAAACCAAAATATTCATTCGTGAAAAACATAGTACGGTTAATCGCATAAACCGGATATTCCAATAGAAATACTTTAAATTCTCTGTCCACGATGTTGTTCTCAAATGCGAGAACGACACAGATGTTATTGTTAAACGGACTTGGCATGCCGATTAAGCACTCTCCCTATTTGCGCCCCTAAATGTTTGTATGCAGGTTCGAATTCGGCCTGCAAAATTTCAAGAAACTTAACTCCGACTTCCATGTCTGCCGGAACTAAACCAAATAACATGTAGCGGCGTAAAATCAGCATTGGCGTAACGTTAGGAAGGGACACATTCCCGTTCAAAGCCTTTCCATGTTGTAGAGCACAAATTTCTTGACGCCTCCCTGGGGGGGGGCGCGCCCCCCGTTTAAGAACCACTGCTTTAGAGCTTTCAGCTTGATTACGACTAGTAGCAGTACACCGCCTAATGTCCACCACAGCAGCGTGCTATTAGTCATAAACATGGACGTAGCTAAGGGACACATGAGCCACGCCCCTCCAAAAAAGAAACTGCTGATATATACGTACGAACTCCAATAATTTGCCGTCAATTTTGATATTCATATACCGGTAGTTATTTTACTAAAACAGTCGTAGCACGGTTGACTGAAAATGATGACGTCACAACACTATTGATCCAGAGGGGCCCCGCGGCTGCTGGGGTCGGCCCAGGTCATTAGAGTAATCGGTTCCAGAGTTGCGGAGTCTGAGGTAAAATGTCTTGCGCCGACACCTCTGCTGTGAATTCACTGTTTAAGTTATGTTTTTTACTACTTCACCATTAGGTGCGAATACTCTATAAGCCTGATCACTGTGGTATTCATGCCAGAAGATCAGATTAAAACTAAAAACTATCAATCTTTTGGGATTAAAACTGATTGCCATGTTCACCAACTCCTCTTTTCATCGTGAAGTTTCTTGGAAGTAATCGAAGGAACGAGACCTTTATTAATTCTATTTCATGCATCAATTGTTTCAGATTCGTCAATGTTTGCGATTTGCTCTTTCCAACTTGGGCGGATTCCAATCCAGAAGGGCGCTGCTCGATGGCGCTGCCTTCAGAGCCATCGACCTCTATTACCTCATCAAACTCAAGCAGCACATTGAAACGGTGCCGGTTGCCTTCATTTGAATTGTTTGGTAACGAACGCAAATACTGTGAATTTGCGCTACAGTGGCAGATACTTGTGAAAAACTCAGTCACTTGGCGCTAGGTGTTACAACAGTTACCAGCGTACTATCTAATTCGTATATTGTCAAAACCACAGAGCAGATTTAACATTTTGACCAAATAATTATAGTGACATTGCGACAAAAGCATATTTGCATTACTGGACCTCTGCGCATAAGCGTAGCCGGGGGGACCCACGGGGCCACGCCCCCCAAATTTTTAAAATATCTAGTCATTTTGTGCTTTGAGAGGCGGTGTCCCAAACAAAATGCTGTTGCTAGCCTAAAACCAAACATTTTGGTCTGGCTACGCCACTGCCTCTGCGTGGTGTCAGTTGTCGATATAAAATGCAGGTTCACAAAAATTTCAGATGGCCGTTATTGGTCGCTTTTTGGTCATGCTAATTTTGCAGCAATGGTGCTCGAATAAAACTACGTACGCAGTAATTGTCAAATGTTGACTGCTGCAAAGTAATGCTTTAAACCAGTGGTCTCAAACTTTCATGAGCCGTGGACCCCTACAAAGTTTAACTGACGAATACTTAATATATCGTGACACTTGGGTTATACAATATCACGGCAAAGCTACCTAGTGAAGACCTCTGCTCGTGGCCCCCAAGGGGGGTCGAGGGCCCGGTTTGAGAAACCCTTCTTTAAACCTATCTATTTGTTGTCAGGAGCCTTGCTGATCGTAGGTGTCTGTTTGAAAATAAACTCGGGGGGGTTGGAGTTTTCACCATTTTTTATTGACTGAAATTTCACATGTTTGTTTCATTTTCTGTTTACTTTTTTCAGATTGAAAGCTGTTATGATGCCTACAATTTTTACAAAGTTGCTAAGCACTCGCTAAAGTTCGTGAACGATCTGTCAAACACGTACTTCAGCATTGTCAAAGACAGGTTCGTTGATTTTATTCTTCTTTCTTTTGAGCGAGTTGTTGAAACCACTGCTTGGCCGCACTAGATCTCGGGGCAGGTGTTGAGCAGCCATTCAACTGTCTCATTGTCCAGCACCGTCAAGCCATGCAGTCCATGGGGAGGTCGATGGATTGGACATTGGAGGACATGGTCGACGGTGTGTTCTGCGCCACACTCACAGGCCGCAGAGGAGGCCATACCCCATTTGTACAAGCAGGAGCGGAAACGTCCGACACCGGTGCGGA
>JGI24021J15306_10000181_pt1 | contig 37387 bp, 27 predicted proteins | sample Ectturendosymbi1_FD_15306 | JGI IMG/M metagenome (IMG submission 15306)
CCCAGGGGGCGCCAAACTTGTTTCTTGCCCCATCAAAGCTCGGTACGCCCCTGACAAACACCAAACATAAACATTAATCAATGAAGGCTTCCTTTGGACGAACAAGTCACGATGAGTATGTTGTTTGCCGAAACCAGGAGCAACGTAATGACACGTGGTGCTGAATGAAAGAAAATCTGAAGTCACACTGCTCATGTTAAACCGACAGAATTTTTTGCTGAAACAAAAAATTCGTAGATTTTGAAAAATGCTGAAACAACCAGTAGTTCCTCATGTTAATACTTGAAGCATTGTAAATAATGACACATACCCTATTGCAGTGGTGGGAGAAGTTTTCAATCTTGGAGTAAGTATAGACAACAGGTAGCTTGGCCGATAAACACATATGAAACCAGTTAAACCAAATGTAACCTTGTAACGAAGCTTTAACCAAACAGTCTCAAGTTTTTGACACCAGACATTAGACAATGCAATCGACAGAACATTGAAATAAATTTTATGTTTCCACAGCTAGGAATTAGAAGCTTTACGTTTGTTGTCAAGCCTTCGAGGAATCATCCTGCCACGCTATACCTTATAACTTTGCGATGATATGCAGTGGCGTAGCCAGCCCAAAATTTTTTGGGGAACCAAATCTTTTGATTTTAAGCGAGCAACAATGCTTTCTTTGGGACCCCTCCTCTCAAAGCACAAAATGACAAGATATGTTAGAAATTTGGAGGGGCCAATTGGCCCCGCCTTGCTACACCTATGATGATATATATCTGACGACTGCATATATCCACATTTCTGCAACAAGACACCACAAAGGCGGCGTAGCGAAATCTAAACCTTTCTGCTTTTTTCTGTGCGGAATTTTGTTCAATGCAGCAGTACGGTGAAGTTACTATATTCTCCACAAAGGTGACACCAGCTTGTCTATCGAGCACATTTTTAATAGAAAATCGATTTCATGTAGCACCACGCATCCTCAGTCATAGGTGGCGGAACCGGGGGGACCGCATGGGCCTAGGCCTCCCCACTTTTATATCTGGGGGGGACTGTCCCCCAACTTTTCAATTTCGAATTTGGTGCAAATAAGTTTAAGTAACACTATTAGTATTGGATCCATTGTTAAATTAAATCGTTTAATGACAAAAATATTGTGGAGATTGAGCAGTATTTTGTCAATATTCTTTGTATTATTTGCGTTTTGGCAGGATTTCGTAATTGTTTGGCAGAACACACCATGCACAGTCTGTCGCCCTGCAATGGGTTGCTTACCGCATTGGTGTTGTTGAACGGAGTTGCCATATGTTGAAATACAACACATTTTTTAAAAAACTGGTGTAATTTTGCAATGCACGGGCGTCGAAAGGATGTTTTCTAGCGGGGAAACCAGTGGATTTTTCCAAAAAATGGCGAAACTCGTTTTTTACCACTCGAAACTAAGAAAAGAGCCGTTTTTGCTGAAAATTGCAAAAANGTTCGTGTCNCACCATTAAAAATTGGTGTGATTTCAAGCGTTTTAACACCATTCTATATAGAGAATATTTGGTCAACCTTCTACGCAAAATGAAATATTTGACAGGTTAATTTCATTTGTGTTTTTGTTTTTGCATTGGAAACACTAAATATCTATATTTTATTTCTGCATTGGCAACACAACTGGCATCCTTACAGACAACTTGCTAGTTTCTGCATATGCTTTGTCTTGTCTTTGCATTCCGGTATCTAATGCAGTTGTAGAACGAGTATTCAGTCATGTTAAATCTGTGTTTAAGATGTGGATACATTATGATTTTGAATATGTTTAAGACAGGTATCAACGCTGTGTCATGTTTGCCTGTTTTTTATGCTGTGTTCTTGGTGTTTTTAACAGCCCAGTGGCGACTCTAACACACGGGCTCCTCGGACTTAGCCCGAGTTTTCGATTACGATTTATATCGGAGAACGCGAGTTTCCTTGTATATTTGTGCCACCACCCACGGTCCCACTTCACTACTTTGTTAACTCGGACTCTTTTCTTTGGACCGTTCATATATTTTTGCTCCATGTCTGACCTTTTGCGTTCATGTTACAGGCAGGGACGCCGGAACAGCGATAGGGCAGGGGGGCAGTAAAAGAGTTGAGGGCAATGGAAGCTTGTAAAAATCAAGCAAATCGTTAACCTTTGTATGCTTGTTTTTGCGCAGCAACAACGTTGACCTCAAAAATAATAGCAGAAATTATAGAAAACCATTCTAAATTTCGTGGGTGCGCGAATAGCTGCAATAAATTTGTTTCAAGTCGATCTTTACATATCACAGAATTACCTATGGTTTTGTTATGAAAAGGCACCTCCACCCCCGTTGCCTCCCTTTTACTTTTAGAAGGGCAGGGAGAAATAAGCTCGTCAATTGTACGCTCTCCGGCGTCTCTGAAATTGCCTATGGTGCTGTTATGGAAGGACACCTGTGGCCCAGTTGCCCCCTCTATTCAAAGAGCAGGGGGGATGTGCCCCCGTCATGCACCCCCGTTCCGGCGTCCCTGGTTACACGTGACCTGAATAAAACAATACGATTCGTAGTAGGCGTTCTCTCGACTTCGTTCGCTCGCACTTTACTCGGGCTCATCCACTAGAGCCCGAGCTGCCCTATGCAATTAAGTATTTTTTAAAACATAATTCATATCGGACTGAATGCTTTTTGAAGCAATGGATTTGTATAAAACGTTTGATTTGATGTCCAATCGAATGGGAAAGTTCCCATTTCGAGAATAATTTCAAACGAACAATAAATTGTCCAGCAACTCGGGCTAATATGAATGAACCTAGTAAGCAGAGGTCTTACTGGCATTATCATTGCTCTGTGACGTACGTTACTCACCAATGGAGAAGTCACCATGAGACCTTCTCATTTACTGATACGTAACGAACGTCACAGAGTAACGATAGTGCAAACCAGAGTGAAAGCAAACGGAAATTTCAGTGGCCCAAGCGTCGAACGGTTTCATTCAGTCAGAATAAATCGTATGATGAGCCCGATTAACGTTGTTGACCTGGATTGCCCCTATAACAGCCTATATCAATTTCAGGTGTTTCACCGATACGTTTTCATAGTGGTTTAATTTTGTCTAAAATAGTGTAATTTAGACCTGTGTTTCTCAAACTTTTTTGTTCCATCGCCCTCTTTTCACTCTCGACACACTGTTGTCGCCCCTCAAGCCTGATAAAGCAAACGCAAGGTGGTATTTTTAAAGAATTTTATTTAGAAATCGATACATACCATGGTCCCCAGTTCGGTGTGATAGATGTGCTTAACGACCTTCACAAAGCTTCGAAATATTTGGGAGACATTTAGTGAGGTACAGTCGTAGACAGGGACAGATTTAGGAAGCGCGGGGCCCTAGGCCATCTTAGTTTTTGGGGCCCCACGTAGGTGTTACCTATTTGGCCGTTTGTCTGAAAAGCGTAAAAGTATGCCCTCTTATATGTAGTGCCCCTTCAAAAATATATTTTTTGTTGTGCCGACTTTGGTTCTACGATTGCCTGAGATCTTCAACAGAGATTAATAAACCCTTTCCTACATTCTTCTAAAGAACAAATAGCAGTGCGATCTTTTCTGGAATTTTTAATTCTTTCGAGTGGTTCAGAAGTTGCTTTTGTTAAATTTCCGTGATATCCAGCGTTTGTTGCAGGTTCATGTTTCGGATGTATGCATTTTCATGCGGGCCGTGTTGCCGCTCTCGAAAATATCGTCCAGTTATACATCTGATCATACAGTAGCCTTACGTAAGCTGCTTTGTTATAGTAACTACATATTTTATAGACCAAACAAGCACAATCCATTCAGTAGACACCGGCCTTATTTATTCCGTTTTGTTGTCATTTTCCAAGCAATACAAAAAATATTGTTTTAATTCTCTCTGTTGTAGGCTGATGGTAAACAGCATGAAGGCAAGTTTTGCACAACAAAGTACTGTCGCAACACCCTCAGCTAACTATACAAAGTAAACCCAAAGTAGGCGAGTTTTTCCATGTAAAAGCCACGAGAAACTGTTGTGGCTGATTTAACTAACATGTGGAGACTCAACAAGCAATCTCTGTTTGCGGGAAATCTAGTTGGCAACAACCAAACGTAGCATCCAATCCTGACGATATTGCTTTTTGTCGGAGTTCTGCAGTGTCTGGCGGTCTTGCGTTGTTGCGAGTTTTTGTCAGTGGAAGATTGTACATTAGGTAAGTAGGCTACTGTTCCTTCTTTTTATTCTTTTCTTGTAACCACAGGGGCAGCCAGAAGGGCAAGAGGGCCTTGGCACCCTCCAAATTTCTAGCATATCTTATCATTTTGTGCTTTGACAGGGAGTGTTCCGAACAAACTACTTTTGCTCGCTAAAAGTCATAGTATTTGGCTCCCCAAAAAGTGTGTCTGGCGTACTGCAAGGCAAGACCGCCAGACACTGCAGAACTCCGATGAAAAGCAGTATTGTAATTCTTATATTGCGTAGCAAACAATATTATCGTGTTGTTACTGTATTGAGAAGAGTCGAGACGTTTGCATTTTCTCTCGTTTCAAAGTAAATTGTGAATGTATACCGCCGTGGAGTTCCGCAAATTTTAACTAAATAACGGGTCGTCATATGAAGGAGTGGCGCGGGGCCCCAGGCCATGGCCATGTTGGCCTATGCGTAAATTCGTCACTGGTCGTAGATTACCTCGCTTAGGAATAAGCAAGTGGTTTCTTTGCGTTGAGGGATTAAGGTCACAGCCGACGTTAACTCAATGATCGTTAACTGAAGTTAACTCAACGATCAATCAGTGATAGTGGTTAAACGTTTTTGCCCCCTTTGTGTTGTTTTTCCCCCTATCGCCCCCATTGTTTTTTGGCCCCTGTCCCTCAAAATCGCCCCTAAGGGGGCGAAAATCAAAATTTTTCAATAGTTTTTTGGAGTACACTTGTGCCCCCCACTTTAAAAAACGTTCCGCCACCCATGTCCTCAGTCCTAAANTCTTATTCAAATAGAATTGTAAGTGAACTGGTTAAATTGCTTTTCTTCTCAAAGAGCTACAGAAGCTAGGTNAAGTAATTTCAACACGACTGCTAGAGACTATCATCAGACAAGGTAAACGCACAAAGCTAGTAATTAACACGATATATGTTATTTTATAGCAGTGGCCTGCAGTGACCTGAATGTGTTTTTTCTCTTGGATTTCGGTGAAAGTATTTTGGGAAGATTATGAAATTTTCTGCGAAGTTCTTTCAATAAAGAAACTTCATAATCTGCTTGTATTTGCATAAAACGTTTATTTCATTTTCATCAACTTGGTAGGCTTGCTTTATAACAAAACGAAATGTGTGAATTGAGAAAACAGTATATATGAAACCAACGTTTAGAAATGAATGAAAGCATGTGGCGATCCAGGTAAAGTTAGCAAATATAACGTTGATTAAAAGAAACACAGAGTTTTCGCAGATTCATTGCAGTAATGCAAGTCATCAAGTACAACTGCTGAGGTAATGAAAACTATAACGAGTTTGCTGTAGACATACATGAGTTTAAGTATCGTTTTGTTGTACTGAAAGGAATTAGACGACGTTATGTTTGTAGAGTAGCCGTAATTACTGAAACAAGCATACGCTACATTTTTCATACTGATGATCGGAAATCATATGTACTTTAATTTGCTCATTAACAACAAATGCTTATGTCACGTTGGAGCAGATTGTGTTAGTAATAACATGTTTCGAACTTGACGTAGTAACACAGGTTAGCGTCATTTATTGTACTCAGACACAATATAACTTTGACATCCAACATCACNCTGGTTGAAAACGATTAAAAACGTATGGGCATCATTTGCACGAAACCGCGATAAANTAAGGAACAGGCTTTAGGTTCGCAGGTCTCCAATTTCCTGTGAACCGNAGTGAGTTTGACTCGCAGGATTTTTATAACGCTGCTGGTGATTGAACGCACGCAGAAACTTCGGCAATAAATAAAGAAATAATGGAATAAACTGTGAAAGGAACTTTGCAAACTGCGATTTCAAGAATAACTGAAGGACGTTGCGTCATCACAAAGTGCACGCGATCAAAACACTTCGACGAGGCGAAGACAAATGGAGATAATGCAAAGGGCAGCTCATTTAGAGCTTTGTTGCAAAATAAAGTGAGGCCTTCGAGAACACAGCCTGCCATATACTGAACCATATGGAACGCCAGTGCACCATTCAAAATACACGCGCTATACTGCCGCCTGTTGTTTCACAATTGGACAATCTTAACATCAACTTAAACACACAGTTAACGTTAAAGAAATTTATTTCGGAGTTCTTTTGATGCGTCTGGGTCAGGTCAGAGCAAGCCAGTACCTATAAGTTAATTGAATTTTCTCCGATTGCCCCTTTGCATTGCAGAAATCAACGCTTGGTTTGAAAGAGCTTTGTTTGTTGCCCGCTTTAGGCACATTCATACTTGGACAAACTAACCTCGAACTTTTGCTGAAGAAAAGCTTACGCTTTAATACTCATTGTCTAATGAGAGGTGGCTTGTGTTAGTTGAGCGAAAGAGTTGCTTGGGGATCAAACATAGCATTGCGGCGACTGCCATTTCAATAATTCATCAGTTTTGCATCTGGTAGACAAGACGTGGACGTTTTTCGAAGGTGGCCATAGTGCGCTGGTTTCGTTCCCTGAGGGTAAAAGCGTGTGTCTCGGCTGAGTCTTGAAAAGAGAAGACAAACGTCTGGTGGACATGTGAAGTTTGGATTCTGTTGAGAGTATGCTTCACGCGTAAAGTCCTTAACAAGTTTTTTAATCAGCACAATGGAAGAAAATTGAAAGGCGCTAAGCCGTTTCAGGACGCACCTCTTTTGTCTGTTAAGTCTCAAAAGCTTCTTTTGACTGAAATCGAACAAAACCAACTTTGTATTAAACGACATCTATCGTGAGTCAGCTGTTGTCCAGAGGCCTGGTATTCGACCTTTTTGAGAAACTTTATCCCCACATATCAGGAAGCTGAATGTTTAAGTATGCGTTTATGTTGGAGCGACCGGGCAGTCAGTATAGAAACAGTCCCTGTGATACACAGTAGGATGGTTAACTGAAAATGCCTGCAGACGATTCATGACACTCGACATTCGGACACTGAGTGTCGTTTGTTGATGCTGAAGGTGAAAGAACACGCCAGGTATTTATAGCCTTTTACGGCAGAAAGCACAACACTGAAAAAACAATTTTCGCATCAAAAACGACCATTTCGAAACAAAATCAAGTGCGCGAAATTCGTAGGCGTTGAATCGTTTCTTGTAAATCTTTCAAAAACGCTCTGTGAGTGTGCGTTACAAGAACACTTGTCCTTAAGCCCGTCAAAAAATGAAAAGAAACACGCAAGAATAAACTTTACAAACCGCAGGTGCTTGCCGACGCTAACAGGTAAGGTCCATCTAAGTGCAAATGTGGGTGGGGCAGCAACAAGCGACCGCTGGCATGTCATTTGACATGTGTGGGAAACTTTAGTGGTCCTCTTGCTTTGTCGCCCGATAATCCTCTCAGCATTTACTTTCACTGAAACGAAATTCCTTGCCTGCAGCTTGCTCATCTGGTGGGCGTCGAGGTGCCTTTTTCGATAAACCCGTGTGTAGTAACACTTTTCTGTAATAAAATGTGTAAAATGAGTGACGTGCTAGAAAAAAATTTTTGCAAAAACTGGAGTGTCTAACAATATCAAAAAAGTTGGTACAGGGTGACAACTCCTTTGTTTGCTGCAAATGTATAATGAAACAGGTATATTTTCATTTCCCGCTTAATTCTTTGCAAAGACAGAGCCGCTCAGATATGATGTGAAGGTCATAAATTGAACTAGCCGTTGATTTGGATGTTATTAAATATCACTTATCGCGTACAGACGCAAAGCATCGGTTGCACTTGCAATTTTGATATCACCAAGCCGAAACTACATGTAAAATAACATGGAGGAAAAAATTTAGTTAGAAAAATATACAGAACCAGGAAATTATCAAGTAGCGAATGGGTTGATCAACAGAAGTTCCATTTTACAGAAGGAAACAAACGGATGATTGCTTTTTTGCGGTAGAACATTTTCCCACATTCATGTAAACCAGTTTTTACTTTTTATCAGTTGCGTGTTTCGACAAAATTAAGTTTCGTTGAAATTCGGCACGCTTCGTTGAAATCCGTCATGTTTCGTTGAAATTCGTAAGGTTTCGCTGAAATTCGGCAAATCGGTCGGTTATATTGACTTCGGTTGCAAAACAAGTTATTTTTGAGACACCAGCGAAGCCGCACCGTACGTACCGTGATACCCGGTGAATTCTGGGTAGTTTTCTTAGCCAGACGTTCGCAAAGCCAAAAACCACAATTCTGTTGGAAATAACTTGGGCCACAATCACGTAGCCCTTTAAAGGTCACTTGTTTTTAAACCACTACAATTCACGTCGTTAATTGACCTTTTATTGCTCTGCGAGCGATCGCACGTCACTGCCGTTACAACAAAACATTTTCGGCGTAGATGCATCGTTTCAACCTTTTCGCTAGCGGTAGAAAGCTGAAAGGTTGTTGAATGTTCGAAAAGTTCACACCAACTTTTTGACTGCGCCAAAAATATTTTTTGCCAAACGTTATTTTTAGGTTAAAAAATAAAATATTGGAAAAAAGCTTGAATTTGACTTAAGCATTCGAAAGGTTACTACAGTAGACTGCATGGTTTTGTTAGAATACGCATTTTTGCACTGCAACAATCAGCCGGTACAATCAGCCGGTTTGTGAACGTCGCTTAAAACAAATTATCAGAATTGTGTCATTTTTTCAGGTTACCCCATTGAGAGGTTCTGATCATTTCTATTTCATTTTGAAACCAGATTTATTTTGAGACCGAAAATTTTGAACTTATCTACTATGTCATGAACTACAGCAACAAAAAGGGTAGAACCTGGAAATCTTCTCGGTCAGAATGATTCTGAGTCACTAACAGTATGGAGTTTGCCAAGGAGACGTCTGAAATACTCTGGCTTGAGTTTATTTCCACACATGCCGCAATCTACAGCAGTTGGAAATTTTTTTTTGTTTTTGTTAGATTCATATTTTTTATACAGAAGGGGAAAGAAACTTTTGGTTTGTTCCTATGTTTAGATATGTTAGTTTTTATGCTTGCGCTTGTGCAGCTGTTGCTATTGGATTACAAAGATCGACCACTGCGCAAGTTAGAGTTGGCCAAAATCTTGGTCGCTTGGAAGATTATATCTGATAAGAGCATTAACAAATAGCTGATGCAGTAACACAGGATTACAGCTGTTGACTCCGGAAAAGCAATAGCAAGGTTGAGAGGGGGGAAAAAGGAACTGACAACCAGCATGAATCACCGATAGGCTGCCAAAGCAGGNAGTGGAGAGAAGTCAATCTCGAATGCTTCGCTTCAAACTTTGCGGCATTCAGAAATAAGATTGAATTAGGTGATTTCCGAATCACGTGGTGGTTTCCGAATCACGTGATCATGACGTGAGTTGCACGGCCGGTTCGCTGCTCTGCATTGAGAGTGTAGGCAACAAACAAACGTTTTTAGCACGCAGATAACGGACAGCGTGACTCCCTGCTTATGCGATGTCTGCACTTGCACATAATCCCATAAGATCACATAATTCCTTGACTGCAGGTACTGTAGTTTCGATCACTCCATATTGACCCAAGAGAAATATGCAAACCTTTGAAAATGCAAGCAGGAAGAAGAATCGTTTGGGGAGCGGCACAAAAAACGTGAATTCAAATGCTTATAATCCAACATTTAGGTTACATTTTGCCATAGTTTTGCTCGTACGGGCATAATTGCGAACTGGAAATGAAATTAGGGCAATAGAGTACCTTTGGTTGAGTCTACCTGATGCAGCCACAATGCTACGTCGCCTTGAGCCACCTTAAAGAGAGAGTCGAAAAAACTACCCTCCGCGTAACAGCAGTTGATATTCCCCATTCGACTAGGTTCACTCTCTCTTAATATTAATTATTCTTTTTTCTTTTCTGTGCTTTTCGTTAGTTATTAATTATTTAACATGTTTTGTTTATATTAATAGAAACACGTCTTAGTAGTCTTGAATCAACACTCAAGCGTGTGGATCGTAAAGGGAGAACATTATTGTTTTTTATTATTGTGACAAGCGGTAATCCAAGTTCTGCCAGGTAGCATCGCAGTAATATTACCTCCATCAACACCAAACGACAGTAAGCAATATCTTTCGCACGTATTTCGTAGCAACTTGTTCAATAGCAAGCAGTGTACAAAAACAAAAAAACGTGCGATCCGGTATAGTTAATATTTCAAATGGGGTGCCCCAGGGGTCCGGTCTGGGACCGCTTTTATTTCTTATTTACAATTCTGGTATATCTTTTATCTATCATGAGTTGGTTTACCTAAAATCCTCTGCATTTTTAACTGTACTATACGCTGATGTAACTTATCTTCTTCTATCTGAGAAAAATCTTGGCCATTTGCAGCATCCAGTGAATATGGAACTAATTACAGTAGACCAATGTCTGCGTTTAAAAAAAGTATCTTTAAATTTATACGGATCAACATTTATGCTCACATAATCTTTGAAAAATAATAGCATGATCTGAAACTTGTTCATTCGAAATAAAGTTAGTGATAGCTACTTTCAACGAAAGACGTGTACAAAATATTCAGGGTTTTTGATGGACAGCTCTGTAGTTTGGCCGTATTTTGTGACGCAGGGTCAAAATATGTAATAATTTATTGGGATTTGTTACAATTTTATTCATAAAAGTAATGCAAGCATACAGACCCGTAGCCATATTTTAGGGCTTGGGGGGCGAAAGACCGTTTAGCGTGATAAGATTTTTGTTTTAATGATATGTTTAAATAAATTTTTTCTGGGCACAACAAAAGTTGGGGTCACAACAAAAATTTGGTAGGAACTGCCCCTGAATGCCCCCCGTAGCTACGGGCCTGCAAGTATACAAACCAAGCTGTGCAGCGTTGACTTCCGACTGCCTGAACTGGTGCGATTAGCAGCGAGCGCCTAATAACGTGAACATATTGCATTTGATGAATGATCTGTGACGTAAAACTTTCCGGAAAGCCTAGGTACATTGCAGGTTTGGAACATATGCCCTCTTCTCATAATGTTCGCTTCGAATTAGGATTTCCCTGAAGTTGTATTGCCTTCGAATTGCCGTACTTTGCATTCTGGCATCGATTTCATTTTCGACTGTGAAGTGATCGAAACGGAAAGTTCTGACCGGCGGCAACATTTCACGAGGCCGCTTAGCTCAGCGCTATTTGCGTTATGAAGTGCATAGACTTGTTTGTTGCAGTAAAGGTACAGTTTTACGATTCATAAATAAGATCAATAAAGCACGATGCAAGAAATCTTTCTTATTCGTCAAGATGACAATATCAAAGAATGTAAATAGAAAGCTCCTTTGGAATGAAGCCGACGATAAAACAGAAAAACAATCGAACTTTGAAAGAAAGTCTTTTTCTCATTTATATGTTCAGACCCACGTCCCAGGGGTCTGTAACATTTGCTTCACGTGCAATCTATAAAATCAAAACTGATTAAGGCATCTTATGTGTTTTATAAAATTCGTAATCTGGTATGCATTGACGTATTAAAAATGTTATTTTGTAATCTAACGTATTAAAAATGTTATATTTTAGCCACTGTCATTTGAAATATTTTACTGTTTCATGGAGCACAGCCGTAATTCCGTTTTGCAACCAACGGAGGTATTGCACAAAAACATGCTATATACGAACTATTAGATATGATATTTTAGATGTCGTATTACGCCGCTGTATGAATCTCTCAATTTTCTGAAACTTCACGGTATTGGTAGATTTGAATTAGTTAAACTGATGCATAAATTTTTCCATGAATTGTTGCCAACGTCCTTTAAAGATTGTCATAATAAAAAAACATGCAACTAATCAAAACTCTTTTATCCAACAAGTTTCAACAAACACTGGCAAAAAGGCAGTTTCTCATCGAGGGGATACTTTTTGGGCAAACGTAGAAAACGCTTCAAAGATAAATCTCCTAATCTCTTCAGCAAACAATGCTGAGCATTTTTGTTATTGCAATATTTATAAATGGTCGAAGAGTTTACTACATGATATATCCTGATTAATGTTTAGATAATACATATTCACTTTATCTGTCTTTAATTGTCGTTTACGATTTGTTGGCATGCATGCTTTTCTGTTTGCTTGTGTTAGCATGGCGCTTGACACTGTATAATGGCAACTGAATTACTGATGTGGTCCTTATCCCAGGTCCTGTTCACTGTTATATGTGTCTTTGCTTTTACTCTCATATCGCATAACTGTTACTGAAACATTTCATTATGCTAAGACACTTTGACTCGATAATCGCAAGGTTTTCGGTGCCCTAGCCGCAGGTTTACTTCTTTATAACCATTAGTTATATTGGTACAATGTGGTCAGATCTGGTGAAGTCATTGTCTTTGGCTGTCTTTATGTGTTTTTCGCAATGCACTGGTCGTCAATATCTCTGCCCTGCAGCCAAATACAACACAATACGATATGCTACTTTTCAAGAAGACGGCCAGTTTAAAAATGTAAAAAACAACTAAAGTTAAATTAATTATATCTTGCTACCGAGCTTTTCATCAGATACCATCGAATAAATGGGTTGATAATATAGCATGACGAGAATACAATCGTTTCTGTCCCTCTTTCATATTCACACACCACCTCACTTTGCACATCAAGAAAAGAAAACGAAAAAGAACAAACACCCAAACTCCCACTAAAGCAAACAAAACCTGTACTGTGTCGTCACAATGCGCGATACCGTCTGTAATCACGTCCAACCCGTTCACCAAGTTCGCACGGAGCAATAAAGATCACTAGCAGAGACTATTCTTCCATCACTACTTCGTCCTTCTGCGATTACTTGGATACAGACCTGAACGAGCTTTATGTTTGCGGGAAACCCCGCACGCGCTTCCTCGCGGCGATGTCGTACGTCGGGGATTCACAACTCTCACTGCAAATTACCTCTTATGTCATGACCTTTGGCGCCTTGATAAGAAACAGTTGGTATGCTTTTGATAAACGATGCGCATTTTCATCCAACTTTTTTTCCACTCACTTCAATCGTTCAATGTCTTTCATAAATCTCCATCTCTATTTCGAGCATAGGTATCAAGTTCAGACTTAAACGCTTAAATGTAACGTTTTTGTATGATGATGAAGGAATTCAGTAGTTTCGGTTGCCTTGTTTCAGTATTTGTTCCTCTTCAGAACCAACTACGTGTCCCAACTGACACCTACCCTGTGATGCGTGATGCGTAAGCATTTTGAGTCCCTTGTGTTCTTTCAAGTAATGTGTGTAATACAGACTTTCCTTCTGAGCCAAATACGTAAAAAGATTAAATGAAATATGCCCGAAAGCGAGCAAAAACAAACCGCACGAGTAGAGACAGCTTTTTGGACAAAGCTTTTGCGCAATTTATTTTAGCGAGGCTATGCGACAAAACTGCACAAAACACCCGCTGCCACTTTGGCCAAGACTTCAAATAGTTTGCCAATGTTGGCACAAGCACAGGCAACTTGTTGTGAGAAGTGGCAATTTACATTGAAAACATCCTGGTACCGAAAAGTGTTTTCCAGTGTTCGAGGTTTCTTTTGTTGATTTACTTCAAGCATCGGTACCAAGTTCAGAAACGCTTTGAGTCGATTGTACTGAAGGTGCGCAGTGAGATTCTTATCTTCTGCTCGAACGGCTTGCAAACCTAACGTACTTTCTGGCTGGAGGCATGAAAAAAACCTTTAACGTTTGTTTATTTTATCTTCGAGACGCCCAGCAACCCACAAGGATAAACACAGTGTTTTATTATTTGGACTTTTGAGTGGATTGTGTTGGTTGTGACGTAACACCGCGAATGCCACCCGGTGAAAGGAAAGCAGCTGAACTTGTCATCGGAAATTTGAAGAACTACTGCCAGAGTTTCGAGGACTGACACTGTTTCTTCTTGATTATGATGTGCAGCTGTGACCACGAAATGAACTTTTATTGATGCACTGCAAATTGTATTGCGCCGCACATGTGACAATGAAATGTAAACTAAGAAAAGGAACTCGCTAAAGTTGCTGGTGGTTACCTTCGATACGCTGGCATGGTCATTATCAATCACAATAAATCTATGATCTCAGTTTTGTCACTTCAGTTCGTTATTGCTTAAACGGAAAGGTTTTAATTGCAATGTAGAAAAGTATAGAACTTCTCGATAAAAGTCAATCTAATTCACTGTGAATTTAACAAACTTAGACATTTAGACAATTTAAAATATATGGAAATTTAAATCTCATCATTCTAGTTCAAGTAATGTGGACATGGAGACGACACAGTGCGCTGCTGGGAGAACTTCCATGTCATAACGTTATTGTTAAAGTGTTACGTGTTAACAAACTTCTGTGGTCAACTTTGAGTGCATTCTTCATTTATTACAGTGTTTGTTTGAGAGCGGGTGCATGCCACAACACATTCGTACTCTACCTGACCTTGACCAGGGTTGAACTCAGTGTCCTACTCTGGAAGTGGTATTGTAACAAGTGTTACGGGTTAGCGAAAATAGTGTTAAGGAAGTGCTTGTAATTTTGTGGTTCTAACACCAACCGTTATGAAAAGTTCTGTGTCTGGTTTTATCAATCTGCGTTGTGCAGACAGTGTGTGCTTGTACTGCATGGACTTCGTGTCTGTTTCAAAACATTAAAATGAAAAAAAATAAAAAATAATAATTAAATTTTTTATAGCAATTCCTCTCGGGAGGGTCTCGGCGACAGCGGCCCAGGAGGCTTGAAGCATACCATTGTGGCAGACAGGCTTTTCGACGGTTTCAAGTCATTTCTAAGTTATTTTAAAAACTAATCACTCATAATCTGGGTAAAAATGCTAAAATATTGGTGAGCCTGCAGTGCATCCACATATGGAAGGTAAGGCTACTGTTACAAAATCGGCCAATGCAACACGGTTTTGAAATCCCTTTACTCAGTGCTGCTAATCAACACGTAGCACACAGCAGTCATTTGAGCATTGCGGAGGAAATGGTAATGTCAAACGAAGCGGCAATATGTAGTAAGGGTTCTTTCTTTGGCGTTTTTAGCTAATTTGTTTCGCATTTTTTGCTTTTGAAGCAGCAAACCAACAACGTTTTCAGTTATAAAATGTACTCACCTTCTCAAGTCACGTCACCACATGTCCTGCTCTCGAACCGGATACAGTTGACATGCCCTTCTCTGCACCGAAAGCGGGGTTGTCGTAAATACCAACAATATCCTCTCTGCTGTTGTTGTTCGCGTGGGCTGACGAGATGGGCGTGTGCAAGAAATCGCTTGAAGAAGCAGTGCTGTCTTTCCTGGTCATGGGCCTGTCATCGTACCCGGGCAAGGGGTCGTCTCTGTCGTACCCTAGGTTCGCAAACCCAGGGATTTTTCCCTGTTGCCTGGCCTCCGCAACTGATTGGACGGTGGCTCCTTTGTCCTCATCGTCCCTATCAGTATCCCAGAAGTTGGACCTTTCCATTGAGGGGATAGTGAACATGTGCCACAGAAAAAGAAACAAAATGCCAAAGAACACTGCAATCCCGCCCACGTAGCCAAGCAGGTCCGCGTAACGAAAAGTACCAGCGATACCAACAACCATCAAAGGTATCCCGACCACCGCTAACATCAAGCCAATAGCGTAGAAAGGAATGCATGTGTACAAGTCGTTCTTCTCATGCTTGCAACAGGCCATTGTATGAAAGATGCAAAAACAGAGCTATCAAAATAAACACCCTGCTGCCTATGGACAACGAGACGTACCCTTTGCGTGTTGTCCTGTACCTGCCATAATAAAAAATTGTTTTTAGAAAAAATGCATTGAAATATTCTGCAGATTGTGAATGTATGAATATCATAGGCACATCGGGGTTTAGTGACATAATGATTGTTGTGCGAGCTTGAACTCTTCAATAAACCTAATCAATAAGAACGACTATGCTCGGTTGGGCTTTCCAAATGATGCAACGCAAAAATTCTAGAGGATGTGACCCTACGTTGCGTCATGGCATCATCGACTTCATAAACCTCAACTCGCCGGCAGACTTGCCGAATGACTAAAAAATTCTGCGCACGTGCTTATGAAGGCCATGAGCTCCGAGATTACCATTTTGATAAGTTGTTCCTTTTTCTGGTATTCCCGCAAGCTTCCGACGTTGCTGAGAGAAAAGCGGTATTTTCGGCGTTGCGGGGATGGATTCTGACCTACCATTTTCGAATACCATGATGAAAGCTTTTCCTGAACGATTATGCTGCAATCAGCATCACGTATGAAATCAAATGATTCAAGCAGTCATTTGTCGCTAAAGATTAAGAGCGAAATATTTTATTTTATGCCATAAACATGTTTCACGATTCTTTGCCGCAATTTCTAAAAATTACGTCACCCATATGTCAAAGCATCCCATTGTTACGCACGATACCCGCTTTTCTGTGAAGTTTTCTCAGGAATTTGTCTTTTGCAAATTGCAACTTAATCGACTTTTGCAAATTGCAACTTAATCGACCACCTGCAACTTCACGTTTTTCCGTTTCAGTTCAGTAAGCATTACACTCTCTTTGAGAGTCAGTGATTTGTGGCACCCATCTCCGCTTGCTTGTGCCCGCTGCCGGGGACCCCGCAGCTACTTTCGTAGTAAATATTACATCCGTGCCGAATCTATGGCTGCACTGCGCGTGAACTGTTCCCATGCACTCACCCACTAACGGTGAGCACGAGGCAGGACAGGGCGCAAATGTTATTTTTCAAGTCGTATGACACGATCAGGAATGGAACTCCTGCTAGTTTTAGTGGCTCGTGCTAAACCCAACATAGCACTTAGCCTGTCGTTTGAGCTTAAAACTTGATTTAAAAAATTGTTCGAAACTACCTTTAACTTGAAATAAAGCGATGTTTTGAATTCTGAAAAATTGTTTTGAATTTTGGGTTAAGTTTTGTTAATATTTGTCAGCTTGATCTTCGCAAATGACCCATTGCTTGTAAGAGCAGCTAATGCTAAAGTCACATGAAACTGTAATTCTCGGGACATTTTAGCGTAGTTTGTGTTCGAATTGTTAGCACCAAGCTTGAGAGGAAATTCTAAACAGCAGGTTTTCTACCAATCACACTGGGTCGATAAGATTTTAGATTAAGTGCTACCTTTAAAATAAAAATGCAGTGCAGAGGATGCATCACAAAATGTATTTAGGTTTTCATTGAGCTGATCGGGGGTCTCTCTTTGGTTTTGCATTATTTATGTCTCTGCACTTTCTTTTGCAGCAGCATATTAACAGCAGTACATTCAGCACTACTTTCTGAACACCTTACTGCCTTTACTAAGACAACTGTTTGCAACATTCAGTGTATGAACGGAACTCACAGAAGATTGCACAAAGCATTAAAAAAATGACAGGAAAACCCTGCAGCTCAAGAGTGAACTGCCGTTAATTCCTGCAAGTTAAGTAAGGACCAAAGAGGTAACCCTCAAGGTTTAACGAAAACCGATGCGGTTTGTCAGTGCCCAGTAAAAGAGCTAACGATGCTGAAAAAACAACAACAGTAAGGTCATTAATTTGTTAAGCGACACCCATACCAGATATGAGCTGACTAGTGTTTGGAAAAGATTATGAAGTAAAAGCACAAAGAAATGTCCAGCAAAATTTCTTGTCTGTCTTGCAACTTCAAGTATAAGAGAGCTGAAGCAAGAGGCAACCAGTACTGGCTATTGGGAACTATTGCACTTTCCACTTCAATTCGTTAACGTTAACAAAGTAGCTAACCTCACAGTTTGACTTAAGAAAGGCGAGTCCCTAGCACGTCTCTGCTGATGTAATGATTCAAAGTCAAGCTAGAAAGGAATGCTTGCTTATAACAAATTCACCCTGGCATATGTAAGCGTCTCTGCAGTTCGATGAACAACGCACTGGGGTTAGCTTACGTCATTTCACTAGTGAGACCAAAAACGGAAGTGCTCAAAACCGGGAGTGACGACTCATGAGGTGAAAACACAAAACGCCACATCGTATAGTTTAACTGGATATCACCGAGCGTGTATTTAACAGTTGTAACAGATCAAACTGTAGGACCAGGACCAGATTAACGTTGTAGCCTAAATGACTCCGGTAAGAATAGCGCTACTATTTTTTTCCGAAAACCCATGGAAGAAAGCCGTGATTCAAAACAGAATGTTATAACTTCCGCGTATGCCATGTAAAGTTACAGTATTGCACATAGTAAATCGTTCACACTTTCAAGAATTGAAGATATCAAAATACGCGGATGATGCCAAAGGCAGACTGATTTTTCTTCATGTTGTTTTATTCTCAAGTTTTTTCAAGCGTATATCACGAATTAGTATTTTTCCAACAATCAAGGATGAAATCGAATACTTTTTCAAAATTGTAGTAGATTGGATATCACAAAATGTTTTCCATTTCACTGAATTTTTTCCATTTTACGGAATCTTTTAAACTTACCGTGATGAAAGTTTACTGCTAATTCCTAAGATTTAAAATTGTTGCAAGAGAAAATGTGGAAAAGCCCTCTCCTTGTTTCTACCTCATTTCCATGTGAAACAATCCTTGTATATGCTAACCGCACAAATGCTCCACATAGAAAATAACTGCAAATTTCTCCTGCAGAAATAATTGAAATGCACTCACAAGTTATATCCAAGCCCCCAACATCATAGCGTTCTACAATGAAATAGTTTAAACAAGACGCAACAATGCCCCTTTATTTTTTTGCACTTGACAACACAGCATCGTAGATTTTCCTGCGCCCTGCTTTACGGGTGGTAAATGCCTTGTATGCAAACAGAAACAACTTTTATCAATGCGGGCATGCAATTAAAACACGAGTAAAAAATTGCAACAATTTGCTTAGCATTTAAGATTTAGCCCCGAATTAATAAAGTTTACCAGATTTCTGAAGTTTTACAATCTTTCAATATCAAATTTTTGGTAAACTCTTTCTGAATCTCGTCTTCAGTTTAAACATCTTCCTTTAACAACGCGTTTATCAAATTATCATCCTAATTGCTTGGTTCGAATCAATTAAGTTTAACCACAATTTTGTGACCACTCATGCAAAAGTACTGAAGCAAATCCAGAAAAGAGTTAAATGTAAAATTCTCCCCTCACGCTTAAAAATACTGATTTACTACTTTGGTGTGAGAAACAACGTTTTTTATCATTCCAACGTATTTTTTATATAACTGCATGGAAGAGGTGGGTGAGGTGCTTATCAACTGCCAGCACTTCGTAAGTTGAGGTAAGTTTCAAAGTTGTCTACTCGTAGCATCAAACGTATTCCGAAAGTGCACATATTTGATGGGACCGAAGAAGCTAAAGCTTTTGCCTTTTTTCTTCTGCAAAATTTGCCAACATGATTTTTCTTTTGATAACAAGCTTGTGATATCGGGCCACTTATTTTTGACGTCCCGGTAAGAGTTGAGCTCGGGCAAACGAGTCCTCTGTCTCTCTCACGACGACACTGTGCTAAACATGAAGAGATTTACAGATGAAGCAGAGTTCGATGTTGTGTGTTAAGTGATGTTGCGTTAGGCGGGTCCGCATGTGCCAGCGGATTTCGGGAAACTGCGCTTTTCATACACGCTGTGTAAATGAGGTTTATCAAGAATAAAGCATGAGGAAAAGCTTGCTATGATACAGCGAATAATGGTACGAGGTGTTAGCGGAGTAGTTTGTCAAGAAAGACGTACCTCTGGAAAAAGCGGGAAGTTTAATGATACACAGCTTGATAATTGAGGTATGTTTACTTCAGACTCATTTGCTCCGTATTTAAGCCTGCGTTTTCCGCTAATGACATTTTCTGCTGACAAAATGATGCAAACCGTGCCGTCAAAAAGTAACCCTACTTCCTGATCTTTTTGCCGCTACAACCTGTACTTCAGAAACATTCAGAAGTGTAATTACCTTGCCTTCTGTGCCAGTACATCAAGAATTGACCTTAACAAGTACTTTTGAAGAACTGATAATTTAAACCTGAATGCAAAAAGCGACTTCGTTGCTGATTTCTTTTTTTAGCAGAAACTGCACACCAGTTTCTAAATTTAAAGTACAAACAATCCCTATCTGCCCATGCTGCATGCAGACGGGTACAATGCTTGAATCAGTCTTCAGTAGGAAAACCCCAGCTGCTTTAAAAGAGTTCAGCTGAAGTTAGAGCTGGTAACAGTGGCAGACACATTTGTAGCTGGAGGGCACGAACGGATAACGCACACACGCTTGAATCTATGTCTTACCGACCACGCGCTCGCTTACAATTATCATTTGCCTGCGTAAACAATCACAGGCCTCAGCAGAGCCTTATTACGACAATTTAATTCATAGTGGAGGGTACGTCACAGGCATAGCGCGCTTGCCGGTGCTGCGACGTGATTTTGACGCAGGCACATGTGAAATTGCACGGCAGTCATCGCGTGCTAAAAATAAGTCTGAAACCTGCGCTGTCATATTACGTATAAGCTGCTGTGATCGAATGCAGCAGCCCCGATTGGCGCTCGGATTGAATATGGGAGGAAGTGAAAGAATCGAGTGAATTACCTGCCTTGCTGTCTTATTCGTATCAACTACAGTCCTCGTTTATCAGAGAAAGACTAATTACATTGATGCAAAATTTTCTTTGATGGATATTCGCGCTGCACCTACGTAAACACGTTTCGTCGAAGCTAGCATTCTTCAGCGCAGGTTTTCTTTTGTGGTAAAATCAGCAAAGCCCACTGTGCAATGAAATAAGCATGTAACGTACGTGCTGCAAGCGTTGCATGGGGCAAATGTATAAGTGCTGTCTGGAGCTTTGTAAGGGTACGGTTGGTTTGATGCCATGAGATCTCTGACTTGACCTCGTAAAATAAAGGCAAAGAAAACTACTGGCGTGCTGCTGCATAGTATTTCCGAACATTGCACATCAATCACATTTACAAGCATCGGTGAAACTGAAAAGATATCAGGAAAAAATGTATTGAAATGCCATCTCCTCAAACGCCATGATTTGGTAAACATTTGCTGATTGTGGTTGCCGTGCGCTGTAAAGCATCTTATTTTTGGTTTGCTGTGAGAGGACTCATCACATTGCGTGCAAGCTGCGGCACCTTCATGTCTGAATCATTGCTGCTAAATGGTCTTCCCCGTTTTTAACAGGTTTGACCTGTTTTATCGAACAGCTTGTTTTCGGCCAAAAACCGCTTAATTGTAAATGATAAGCTTTTTCATAACAGTGAAAGCATGCAAAAACAAGTTATTTTGACATTTCTACCCTTTTTCTACAGGGCTGACTGGGCGATGACTTTTTTGGTTGATCTTCTTGACGATGAGTTGGATGCAAGCAACTAGATGATTGTACACCAAAGAAGGACATGAATCGGGTTTTCCGAGAAAGATCCGCCTCAAAGAAATTAAACAAAAACATGAGAAACGTCAACAAAATCTTCACACTAAACTTATTAAGAAAAAATTTTGTGATATCTAAAGGGTTAAAAGGTTTGCACGGACGGTAAACCAATCTTTCATCTATTGCTTGGAAAAGTTTACTTTGAATTTCTCACTAGTTTCTTCTACTATTTAACCACGTTGTTCGAATGCGTAGCTGATGTTAACGCTTTAATTTTTGAAAAGGCATGAACCTGCTTTGAGCCTCCTTATCTCGAAGGTTTGGTTGGATCAGAAGAACCTCTTTAGTAGACTGGATGTCGCTATACAGATTGAGTTTTAGTGTGGTTTGTACAGCCCTTGTACACGTCTTTGGCAGGACGCAGCGAAAAGAAAAACACACGCATTTTTCGATAACTCGAGAATCTAAAAACGTCAGAAAACATGCCAGATTTTCAAATTTAACGGGCAAGCAACCAATGGGTTGAAGAGCTTGCTACAGTACAGCCAAATGAAACCAGAGCAGTGGGAAGGTCACTAATGCCTGATTTGATCAATTGTGGAGGCAATCGTTCTTACGATTGCTAGCACGTTTGGCCAAATCAGCGGCTATAGACCCGTGCGCAGTTAGAAAAACATTTTCAAAGTTCCGGAGATTCACGATATTTGATGAGCAAAATTCTGGAAGAACTTAGTTTGATGATCTTCGAAATCGTCATTTCTGGGTGCTAATACATCTCAATTTAAATATAGACCAGTGGTTCTTACCTTTTCTCCACCACGCCACCCTTATGTAATTGTCCTTTGTTTCAAGTCTCCCTGACTTTAAAGAAATTGTAAAAGTTGTGAAAACTTGTAAAAATAAGTTGAAAAAAATTATTGATGAAAAGCGTGTAAGGTCTCACGGTCCGCTGGAAATTCCTTGACCACCCCACGAGGGGACTGCCCCCTCGGTTAAGAACCACTGATATTGACCTTGCATTGCAAAATCTTGTTTACATCTTTCAGCATACATTTTTGAACACTTTGATTTTAAATGAATTGTTTTGTTCGCAATAACTATCGTTGATCAGGCCATTGCTTTACAGATCACGTGATAGCCTATAACTGTTTTGCATCCGGTGCCAGCAGGAATTGCTGTTAAGGGATAAGGTCCGTCGGCGTCGGCCAGAAACAATCTTCAAAGCTAACCTTTTTTATTTGATCCTAGCTGTTAACTTAGTATACCTGCGCACTGCCAAGTCTGATTTGTTCACAGTTTTGGAAAATAACAATTCTGTCAAAGCGAAAGACTCGCTGTCACTCCTAACAAAACATCTTTCAGTGTGGTGTTGCACATTTGCTCAGCTTGTACTTGTCTCTGTTGGGCATACTACTGTCACGCTAAATTTTGACAACCGTAACGGCCTTGAAAAAGCCAGTGAACGGGCCAAGCGAAGCGTTAAAGGTTGATAGGTCATGCATCGCCCACCAAATTGCACAGTGTCAGGTTGTTATGCAATTGATCATTGCCATCTTTTGAAGCTTTGTTGTGGAGTAGAGTGCTTGGTGTTGTCGGGTGCTGCATCGCTGCTATTTTAAGACTGAAACTTGTAAAGATTATCATGTGATTTTGGTTCCAAAGCCATCTTTGGAAAGAGGATATTCCCTCAGTTTTATAAACGCACGTAACTCTAATATGAGCTTTGGCATTGTTTATTTGCGAAATTTTCAAAAGACTATTTTTGAGCAACGAGCTGTTTGAAGGCATACTTCCTGCAATACACCGTTAAGCCGCTTGTGTTTGTGGTGCCTGCACCTCAAGGTGCAGCAGAGTTTCGAAGGATTATGAACTTCCGCAATCGAGCACCGTGTTTTAAGTAAGTTGTGTAGATTCAGACAGACTGACAACAAACAACGAATGTATTAGGCATATTAAGCCTGTGCGATGAAATTAGTGCTTATCCCTGCAGTTTGAAAATTAATGTAAAACATTTAAATCAGAAAACCACCATTATGATTACCATTTTCTAGTTTATGCTATTTTTATTTTTACTTATGTAAACCTCTAGTTTATACTATTTTTACTTGCCAAATATATAAAAACTTGTTTTGAAAGGTGTTAAATTTTTAAGACAAAAAACACTAAGATAGTACGAAAGCACAGACTTGCAGAGCGGGTGTTACAGGGCTGAGAACAATTTTGTTAAAAGCTTCTGGGCCGAAGAGCAGTGAATTTTCTGGAAAAGTAACCTTCAATCGTGAAGGCAGTCATCGTCTAACACAATCATTCTGCAAAGATGTAATACACAATCATTCTGCAAAGATGTAGTAGTTAAGCAAATTTATTTCTGGCATAACTTGTGAGATCCTCCCTTGAAAAAGAAGTGCTAGAGTACTTAAAATATCTGTCATGCAAGATTCCCTTTTTGATGAACCAAAAAAGTCTGGGATTGTTGCCTTGATGCTCCTCAAGACTGTCAGCGATGCTTCACACTGCGAAAATCTGTACATATTGTTTAAAAAAGACCTGCACACTACCAGCAGTCACTCTGCCACCCTGTCAGTGTTGCTATGCTCATAGCTGACTGGACGGACCGACCTTGCCATGGATCTTTGTGTCGAAACACAACCAACCCGAAGGCCGTTATTCTCTCGACATTTGACTGTAGTGTTTCCACGCAAGTAACAATAGCGCACGTCGTGGTTCACCTGAGCCCGGGTTTATCAAGCGCAAACACGTTCACAATGGCAAAGCCANGGCGGATACGGAAGAGTGAAGGTCGGTGGTTATATTAGTTGTACAGTGTTTACCCTNTTGGGCGTTCCGCTTGGATGGATAAAAAGACAGATGAAGAACGCAGGTCGTTGCACTGAGGGTAAACAACAATTTTTGTGGTTTGCTTTCAAACCAAGTCACGACCAGCATCATAAAAATATTTCTTTTTAAGTAATTTGCTTTATGCGTCTGATAATTTTTCCGTATCATTTTAATATGTATCCACGATGTGCTTTTCGAATGCAAAAGGAATGAGAGATCTACTGAATGAAAATAGCGCGCAGGATCGCAGTTACACTTTCAGCAGTAAACGAACCTTTTCTCAATCAGACATTCTTTCGTCGACCCAGCGAAACACTGTCGTGCTGAGTCACAGTTTAAACGACGGAAATGAACCAATGCATTGATTCATTTTCATACCCGCTTTTCTTCTGGGGATGGCCGCGGGGCAGCAGCCCTAGGAAGACTCGAAATACCTCACACTGGTTAAGCAGAAAATTCTGCTGAAAATTCTGCTGAAATTTCTGCTGGCTCAGAAAATTCTGCTGGCTCCATGCCAAGACCGACCAAGAAAGATCGCAGATGCAGTCACTCCGCCTGGTTCTTGGACGACCTCTGGGCCCCTTTCCCGTGGCTTTAGCCAGCAGGACTTGCTTCGCCAATCGTTCCTGGGACATTCTGGAAACAGGATCGAACCATCGCAACCGAGATCCCGGTTTTTGGATGAGAAGTGGTTCGACATTCAGGACTTCACGAATTTCACAGCTGCGCACTTTGTCGCGAAGTTTCATAGTGTGAACTCTTCGCAAAAATCCCATCTCTGCCGCTTGTACCTGAGATAGCATTCATTCAGTCATGACTCAAGGTTCATGATCACAGATTCGAACTCATCAATTATATTCATCGGAAGAAGCGGTCAGGAATTTTTTCTTTGCCTTATTTCATAGATTTGTATTTCGTATCATTAAAACTATGTTTCGAAACAGCTAAAGGACATAAAAAGTTTCTTCTGGAAACGTCTTCATAGTGTTACTTGAGCGACAGTCATTTATTAGCAGAAATTGCGGTCGGCTGGAAGAAAGGTAACTCAGCCGGGAAAAAGCTCACGTGCGCCCCGTAGTGGAAACGTTGGAATGAAATCAACTCAGTTAAGAATTCTCAAACGGAGGCTCTCAAGGTGCCACTCACGTTAGGGGTGATTTTTAAAATGGGGCCGTCTTGTAGGAATCGCTCGGCCAGCGAAATAACTTCCCCAAAACACGCTCTTACCGGTGTTAAAAGTTGGTTTTCCTTTGGGAAAAGCTACAACGCATTTCATGTGATTTCTAAACAACTTGTCTTATCATCGTCATTTTGCAAACATTTCGTTTCAAAATGCTTTTCACAGAAATTGAACACAGAAACTGTTTCGTGGCAGATATACGTGACGTCAGAGATGAAACCGTTCAGTTTACTGTTTGTTAAAAAGTGGCATTTTTCAAATTTTTACCATTTAAATACCTTCTAATATCTCATTTTGGGTAGATTATGTTGGATAACAGACGTTTATAAATTGGCAATCAAAATAAACTCAGAAAGAATAAAATGCGACGGTAAAACGACGTCCACAGTTCCGTTGTTTAAATTTTGGACAACGAGATGCCGTTTTTCATGAACATGAGGGGGTCAAAGAGAGCCTAAGTCGCCAAGTAAAATATATTTTCTCTCCACATACACAAAGCAACTTGATCTTGGCGGGCCGCAAGGAAGCTTTTGGCCGGACGCACAGCAGTTTACCCACCGCTGATCAATAGCCTGAAAAAATAAGCCATTGAAACAAGCTATTTTTGCCATTTCTCCAATCTGACCATAGGACACACTGGTTATGAAGTACGCGCATGAAATTAGACCTACTTGCTAATTCTACTTTCTTTACGAGATTATCATTGAGCAAGCTTAAAATCGAAAGGAATATTTTGCCTGGCCGGCATTCAAGTCAGTTTAGTTTTTCACACGTGCTACCCCGTCACTTGTTGCTTCATTTCCTAGAACTTTGTGAAGCACAACAGGCTCACGTAAGCACTTATTCTAGCTGATAGCACATGTAGACGCCAGAAAGTGACTTATCTTAAAAAAAATTGCCTTTTGCATTGCGTCCNGCGACGTTCTTTTATTGAAATACGACCAAAAACATCTTGGACAAATTTTCCGCTGCAGAATTTGTCNCAAGAAAAATACTTTTTCGATACTTGAAGATGCAAATATAAAAAGTTGTGAAAGAACTGAACATAGTTGACAAACACAGTGGCCCATCTGTGTTCTATAAAAGGGCTGACCAAACGAAAGCTGTTGAAAAACTAATAGCCGTTTGAGCGTACCTATTCTTCAACGGCATATTGTGATCAGTTCAGGTCTACTTAAATCGACTGGTCAAAGCAAGAAGTGTTAAATTGTTCTAGTATTGACAAGGGTTTTTTTTGTCTTCACATATGCGGTGCTCCCCTTTCCCTCCGCTTCTAATTCTGGGACTGTTTGAAATGTTATGGCAGCAAAACATTTGATTTGCTCCCAAAATGTGGCGACCTTTGCAGGACTCCACGGAAAATTGCCTGTATTAAGTTTTGGTTGTTCTTCGTAGATCGGAACTTTCATGTCTACAGTACGGCAGTAACTTTATTGGAAATGCACGCCCAAAGATCTAATCGCATTGACAATTTTTGTTGATGTACGTATGCTGCTAATAGCAATTGCACAACACAATGATATCAGTTGTATTTACAGTTTATGTGGTGCCTACAACAGAACTTTTTAAAAATCACGAACGCGTTTAATAAGGCTTGGCCTGCAAGTAACCTAGAAGAGGTTTGCGGGCGTGGGTTGTACGCAACACAGGAAGCCTTCAATAACTACACGCGGTGTAAGGATTCGTCGATATTTCCGTCCCTGCTGTATATTCACGTTACTGTTAAACGGACGATCCACCACCTCGTAACCATTTTCGTCGCAAGCAATGTGCATACGCGGGTTGTTAGACTATGCCGCACATAAGAAGAATTTTCATCTCTTAACCTACCTAAGAACCTAAAATGAGCTGCCATCATTTCAACCACTTCGAAGTTATGTTCTCAATCAGCACAACCTTTACATTACCGATGTTGCAATTACATGACGGTTTACACCAATGTCAGTTCCAATGCATGGATACCTTGTGTGCACTGAACGGGGGCTTCACGTCAAGATTGGTGATTGCTGGGAGTTATGCGTTTGTTCGCTTTGCCACGATATATGGTACGAAATGGTGACAACGCAGGGAAAACTCTTTTTGGAAAGCGTTGTTGAACACTTGCATTGTTTAGAAATTTTATAAGGCGAGCACCAGCGGAAAATAACAAAGCTGGGGGTGCTACACTGAAAATTTCCTCGGCCCTTTTGACAATCTCTCGCTTGACGCTGTAGTACAAAACAACCTTTGTGGAAAAAATTGATTCAAGCGCAATGAAAAAGTCTTTATTCTCGCTCATTTTGCAAGAATTTCAGGGCATAGGTTGCGTTTTCTTGCGTATCAGGCAAACACTTGAACAAAAACTGCAAAGGTTTGGCTAAAACTGGTGTGGGCCGTGCTTCGCTGCAAAGCTAAAGCTTGCATGGAGCATACTTGCATCCGACTTCCACATGAACACAATCTTCTTCAAACGTTTTTAGTCACTAAGGTTTTATTCCGGGTGTCTTTATGATAGCCCGCAAAAGGTTGACGAGGCACGTTCTGCTGTCTTCACTTACAGAAAAACGCCCCGAGGACCGGTAAACAACCAGGTGGTGTGATTGCATCTCTGACCAAGCAAGGTCGGTCTGAATCCTGCTGAGTACTCAATCGCTTGCAGAACATAAAACTTGCCGACAATGCAATAAGCTTGCCATTACTTGCATTTAGCACGTGGGTGGGGGTGCTAAAAGCGCATTTTCTTCAGATCGCAGGCTTAACCCTGTGCGCTGCAGACCAAAAGTAAAGTGCAAATTTGTCGAAATACGTTATTTCCGCGGCTGGTATAAGTTCAGAATGTTTAGCTTTTATCAGATGCCAACTTTAATGAACGTTATTATTTGACGATATTACACGATGTCAGGCTTCAGCACACGCAGAGTGATGTTAAATACGAACATTAAGCGGGTTGAAAGTAAACTACAATGATCGCTCTATGACCATGGGACGCCGAAAATCAAGGGCGTGACGGCGGCAGTGCTACCCTAAATTCCCACAGAAGAATCGGGGAGTAAGTAACATTTTTATTAATTAAGCTACAACGCATTTTACGCTCCATTGATATTGATTTCGAACGAGTTTATTCACAGCATGCAACGCAACTCCAAAAACAAAATGGTTCATTTCTTCAATCTCAAAGCTGTACAGAAGATCTGCACGCGAAAATCCTGATCAGTACAGAACAGGCCCATAGCCAGATTTTAAGATTTGGGGTTGCGAAAAATATTTTAGGGGGCAAAATTTTTGTTTTCATTGTATGTTTGAAACAAATTATTCTGGGCACAACAAAGTTTGGGGGGGCAGAAAAAATTTGCCGCACTTCCTCAATAACCCCTTTGGCTACGGGCCTGGTATAGAATATATGATTTCCTTCTTTTGATACTGCGCTAAACAGTTAACAGTAATAAACTTGAAAGTGTTACCTGAAAATGCAACCACGTATAAAAACATAAACAATTACGTTAACACACAAAATAACCTGCAAAACATTGGCCATTTTGTCTTGACTGATGTTGACAATATTTCACCCAATCCCTCCCTTCTGCTGTGTTCAGTGGATAACAGCTCTGCAGCATACTTGATCAGAAAGTCAGCAGCACATTAGCACAGGCAACTCTTTTTCATTTCAATATGCTACACTGCAAGGAAGCATCCAGGAGTGACTACAATGATCGTTCAATCAGTTTGAAAGTGAGGGGTGATGTTCGCCTTTCCGACATTTAATCCCCGGCTTATTGTTGGCGGGGCACCTTGAAGACAAGCACAGTTTAATTTATTTGTCAGCTTGCTTTGATTGAAGCCAACGTGAAATCAACAACTGAAGTTACAACCAGACAGTGACGGTGAAATATTTGGTCTGACAGCACGAGGATACTTTGTGCAAACACAGTGGCGAAGGTTAGTTTGTAAGCAGCGTCAGGTTTTCATTTTAAAGTTTTGTTAATTCGTTTGTGATATAGTCTACCGGATATTCTTTATGGCTTTCCTTAAGCTCGGGGCCAAATTTGAGTATATCTGCTTTGTGGAACGGAAGTTATGAATTGTTAAAAGAATCCGCCGATTCCACACTAGCGCTTTATTTGTTTCTCATCGGCTTGCTCTTTCAAAATAGCTTGAGTTTCAGCGTGCTTTTGTGCAACCGTTTATGTAAAAGCGCTTAATTATGTTAAATTTGATGTCATGCTGTTTCTTCATAATTTGTATCTAAGAAACAGTAGGAAAAACTGTGTTTTTTGACCACTTAATATTGACCAACGGTTTAAAATATATTATTGTGTTTTCGGAACAGTTTGGATTAAAATAGTTAATTATTGAAATATTTAAATAGTAAATAGTCACGTGATATTCAACAAAGGTTGAAAACCCGTTCTTGATTCAAACTACAAGACTAAAACCTTCAACGTTTTTTTCGTTAAAAGTCGATATTTCTTTAATCATCCCGTTGGCGTTTGTATATATTTCAAATGTAGTTTTGAATGACAGCCATATATTCAGCAGCTTTAGCTCATTTGATCAAGCTGCAATAAACTGCTTTAAGCACGCTTGATTGTTTGTTTAGCCGAAATAAAATTCAAGCTATTTTGGCGTGATGTTGCTTTAAAAAAAGAGGTAACAGTAGTCAGCAAAGAACAACGCAAATGTATGTATTGCCCAAAAGAGCGTCCCGTGCATGTTTCTGTGCAAATTGTCTGATGTTGGGCGAAAATGAAAACACGTCACAGTTATACTGATTGATTGGTCGAGAAAATGTACAACTTTATCACAAAATTTTACTACAGTAGAGCATTTCTTCGTTGTTCATAGAAGAACATTTGCAATTTTTTCATCGAAAAAACAGTCATAGTTCCAATACTTTAGCAATATAGTTCAGTTCAGTTTCGTTGCACTGCTGTAGCTTCTTGATCTCTTCGGATTGTCACGAGTGGTCTGCCGCTCCCATCTCCGCTTGCTTGCGCCGTGGTTCACGCGGTTGTTTTCGCAGTGAATGCTGCACTGGTGGCGAGTCTGTGGCAGCACCGAGCGTGAATCGTTCCCTTGCACCCACCCACCAACGCCGAGCACGAGGCTAGATAGGCTGCAAGTACCGTCATTAAAGTCTTCGGTATGACCCGACCGGGAATCGAACCCAGGCTGAGGCGCGTGCTCAACCAACTTAGCCAGTATCAATTCAAGGACTAAAGCATTGCTCATGCATAAAAGTTTTCAGAATCGTTTTCCTTACTGAAAATAAACGCATTTGAAAGATATGTTTTAATGATAGAAAGTCTGGGGAAAATTTGAGTTGTTCTTTGCCATAGTATTACTGATTCCTTTAACACTGAAATTTACATGAAATGAAACTGTTTTGACTGAAACCGAGATCAAATATCTTTCGATCTTTTCAAATGTGCGGAACGCAATTTCACATTGTGTTCTAATTGCAGCAAAGTTTACAGTTACAAATTAAATATACAACTGGTAACACATGTTTACACTGCGGATGTTGATGCAAATACTGTAACAGTACAGCAAAACGTGGGTCTCATTGCAGCGAAGTGCGCGGTACAATGCATTGTATGTTAGTGTGGCTGCAACGCAAACGCTTTTTCACATGAAAACACCAAGCAAAAATCCTGTACAATTAGAGTTTTTTGTAATTGAACACTCTATTTCTTCTTGTACAAGGAAAGCGATGGTTGAAACGCATCCTGTTACAGACAGGGATGACTGCTTGCAGATGTTAGAAACCTACAAGTAACAGTGTTTTTGTAACTGAAAACAAGTAATCTTCGGTGGAAACGCTACCCAAATGTACTGAAACGCAATTCACAGATAAAAATGCTTTTCCGAAACGTAAAGAACATACATTGTTGGGTTGGTAGCCTTTGACCTTTCAAGGTTAAAGGTTCCCAAAACATCAAGCTTGTTGCAAGCCAAAAGATCGCACCAAAGTTCGTTTATTCAAAACACAACAACAAACCACCGGAACGAAAGTAGATGTTTAAGGTAATAAGCATTCTGTGAAGAATTGCTTTCGAGAGAAGAAAACGACACACATTTATGGCTGGCCGTTGTCAAATTTTTATTTTGAACCACCCGATAATATTTGCAGAGACATAACTGGTCAGGAAAGCTTTCACCAAAAAACGAAAACACTGCACGAGCATAATTCAAACGAAAGTGCATCTGATCCCGAAAATAGAAAACCACTCAGCCATGGGAATGATACCGCTGAGCCTATTCGAACAGAACGGCGTCAAAAGCATCTAAACTTTCATGTTCCTCACAATGCCATTCCGTAGGCGAGAAAAAAATATAATCCATGTTTGCATTGTCGGTGAATGCGAGGGCAGGTTCAGTCGATCGCTGATCACCCAAAGGAGCACAGGACAGAGGTACTGTTCCAACAAAATGCAATAAAATCTCGTCAATGCTTGGCTGCATCAGAGCGGGTTGTTAATTACAACAAATGGGTGCAAACTTATACAAGGAAATCGGTTTTCTATAAAGTTTGACAAATCAATTCATCGTTTTCCGGAATTTTTGATATTTTAAAAGTCCGACCTTTTAAGCTGATGTTGAAATGTAACGAGATTAAATCGAGGGTCTGTGCTGCTGATTTTTAACCTGCAGATGGCTGCGATTATGATTCGTCGTAGTTTTTGGAAAGTGGGTCGGGCCGAGTTGGAAAGCGTGTCAGGTATTTTTGTTAATCGTAATATTTCCAATCCATCTTCTTACACTTCGCATGCGAGAAAGTGAACCTACAAATGGCATTAAGTGAAACCTCCCCACAAACAAACGCATTGTCAGCGATGAACACGCAACAAACGCATCACCAACTATGCTCACGCCACAAATGTGTCACAAAAGAACGCTTCCGTACGCTTGTAAAATACCCACCAAATGCAAACTTGTATGATGCAACACATTATGTCAGGGGATAATTTATAACAATTGCTGACCATATTTCGGAAGCTCTTTTTATTTTGGTCTAACTGTAGTGACGCGCAACTCGCCGTCGCACCTAGTTGTTGGCTTTAATTCACTTAAATTCAAATGCGAAACGTAAAAAGGCAGGCAGCATGAACACAACGGCAGCGATCAAGAGAACGGTGCGCATCTGTTGGCGAGGAAGTGGAAATGACGACGCTCAGAACAACCAGCCACAGTTACTTTTGCAATCAGGAAAGCAGGCGAAATTGCTCGAGGGTCCAATCACAATTTGCGAACGAAACAAGGTAAGGTTTCACCACACAAACGCGTTGTTGTATGTCATGACCTGGAACTTTCAGCTTATAGCAGTTTTGCACAGCAAAGAGACTCACCTCGAAGAACTCAGGATTAACACCCTTTTTAGAGTGAATCGCACCCAACTCGACGAGTAGTTTTTCCCTCTCCTCGGGCTGGTCCAGGTAGTCGACGTACTTTGATATATTTATGGCGATTCTGAAGAAAAACCGAAAAAATGCAAATGAAGGCAAATATTTGAAAACACATATGCAGTTTCTGGCATGGTTGCTCTTCAAGATTTTGTTATACTTGGTTGAAATTAGTGCGTTATGTAAAAAGGCCATGCAAATACAACAATGGTACGTTGTTTAAGTATTTTTGATTTGTTCCTGGCAATTTTGATTTGACTGGCAGTGATTTCAACGAAACAACGTAATGTTTTTTTCTCTTTCATTATATTTTTTGTGTATTGAAGCCGCTGAACACAACATAAAAACATTGTTGGTGAACAGCGCTGATTTCATCCCTGTGGTTTGCGCAACGATTACGTAACTCGGTCATGCAACTTTCTTTGCTCTTCATCATCCACTGATCGGTAGTGCGGTTGTCCCTGATAGGAGTAGTGGGTTCTAGCTTTGCTGAAGCAGATGTTTAACAGTAACACACATAAAAAAATGTTGAGCTTAAGAAAGAAACATAAAAAATGTTGAGCTCAACAATATTTGTAATGAGATCGAGTTTGATTTGACAAAAGAGATCGTTGAGTTCATTACAGTTTGTGAAAATCAACGTTTTAAAATTGAACGTGGGTTTAATTCACGTAATGCCATTGCCCAGGTACAAGTAAATGAGATCGTTATTTAGCATTGCTTATGGGGCAATAATGAGCAAATGTCTGCTTTTAACACAAAACATTGTTTCGTTGCGTTTCAAAATGATTTAAATTTTTAATAGCCTTTGTTGAGTGGTCTTTAGAATTTTCCACAAGATTTCTAATGAACATATTGAATTGAAATAAATTTGTGAAGTGGAAGCATATATTGCAGCAAACAATTTGATCATCGGGCACTAGAAACGTTTGGTGGGAGCCAATGATTGCCATACAGCCATTACATGAAGCAGCTGCACAAAAGGTACTACAAAGTGAAAAAATGAAAAGCAAGCAATGCTTCGCAAAAACACAGAATTAAAAAAAATTTAACCAAAGCAAAAGATAAATGATACACGTATCTGTGTATGAAGAAATCGGCTGATTCGAAGCAAAAAGAAAAGTTGAACATGAGTTGTGCACAAAGCCAGAAACGCGAACAGCTTTATTTACAAAGGTGCTCTCCATGCTTAGCAGCAAATTTTCTTGACCAACTATGCTTCAAAGCAAACTACAAAAACTGTTTCTTCAAACATTACACAACAATTTTTCCTTTTTCGGATTTTTCACGAGGCAAACACCAGAAGGCATAGATGCATTTAGCAAATGTCTCGTTCATGCTGCGCCACGGTATTTTTTTACTCTTGTCACCAGAAAAATTCAAATTTATTTCTAACAAGTTTGGTTTGGATCCTACAACTCTGTCACTCGATTATCTTGACACTATTTCTTGTTGATATGTTTGACGATGTCGTACTTGAAAAACAATTTGAAATAACTTGGATGGCTGTCAAGTAATACACACCGCTTGCAAGTTTTAATGGTCAGTGTAGTGTTGATGGTTGTCTGTCCCGTAATGAAATGTTTCAAAATATGCAGTGGTCCTAGAAGAAAAGTTTTGATGCTCATCTCAGCGAGGTGCAGGATGTTCAAGAGGTGCTCCCACCTACCACTACCGAATTGCTGACCCACAAATCTTTTCGTTTTTTTCTTTTCGAGTTTTTGTTGGTCCATGGAAACATTTTTTGCTTATAAAATATTGTATTCATGTTTGTGCAACCACCTCGAGGCGTTGTAAATTGGGTTTCAGCACGATTATGAGAGGTTTTGGTAACGTTTTTCATTTTTATGCAAACTTTTCTCATATTTTTTAACCTTGCAATTTTCATACTTTTTTCGTTTATGAAATGATTTTTCATGCTTTTGTAAGTTCACGGCAACCGATATTTCTCGGGACGTCACAAACTTCTTTGAGTCCAGCAGGGCATGCCTTGTAAGGGTGGCGTTGCAGCTAATCCGATTTTGCCTTTTAAGTTTGCCTCGTCGGTCGTCATGCCTCACACTTGCAATATGTCTTTTTCTTTTCTGAAAGGACTAAAATGCCCTTTGTCATGAAACTGCAATTCTATATACAGTGGCGTACCTTGGGTTTCCCACGACCAGGGACAAAGTCAGTTTGAGCGCCCCCACCCAGCCAGTTAGTGGCAGCTAAAACGCGAAGGGTGTTGGGAGCAAAGGGGCGTTGAAAGCTGACTCGGTACCCGCATATAGCTGTTTCGAGACCGTCTGAAAAGTTCATATGACTGTGACGTCACAGCATTGACGTCAGGACCCTTGAATCTTGGAAATCATTAACTATCGCAGAGTTACGAATCTAATCCCTAGGTTTTCAAACTGGGGTCGCGTCCCCTTGGGGGGGCGTGAAAGGTTTGCAAGGGGGTGCGATCATGACAGCGACATATTGTTGAAAAGCAGGATAGTGGCAAACTAATTACTGCGATGTTTATTGTGAGTGATTTTGAGGTTAGATGAGGCGTAAGTATCAAAAACTAATGTCAAAGGCGGCGCGCATTAGTGACAGAATCTCATGGGCACAAAAATCTTCTGATAACGCAGCATAAAATTAGCCAGAGTTTCACTTTTTTTCTAAAGCACGGGTTTGTCAGAGCGTTTTGAAGATCCCGAATGCAGCGTACCCGCTTGTTTCCCTCTCTCGTCAGATCTGGTCACAATCATCACTGGTGCGAGTCGTAAAGGGGATTCTGGAGCATGCACACCCAGAGTTTTCAGTTTTAGAATGTCATGAAAGACTGACTGACGGCGGACTCACAAATACGTAAAAGATAAGAAAAGATGAGAGCAGACAGAAGAATGCATATGAAAAACTGAATGCAAATGATTTTGTACAAATCTACTTGACAAGTACAAAATTGCAAAATCCTAGAACACTTCTTTGGATATAAGACACTGAAATGTTAAGAGAAAATAAAAGTAATAAGGCATGATATTGCTTTATTTGTGATTATCTACCTTTAAAGACAAAGTTTTCTTGTCTTTGCTGCTGAAAATGTATCGATTATTTCGTCAAAAAACTGATTACAATTTAAATGTATCGCTTGTATTAACCTAGCAAATATCTAAGGCCAGTGACACTCCGTAAAAAGTTATAGGTTAGCATACTCTTTCAAGAAAGGCGCTCTGAGAAAGAAACACTGAAGTTTGACCAGGTTTCAGATTTTTATTTTACAGCGTTTTTTAAGAGCTTCTGTTGGCTTTGAAATGAATCACTCAATAAACTGCCACTGGCGACGAAACATACTGCATGAGTTTTTAGCAGTTATCAGACAAACAGTGACAGAAGCAGGTTTGCGACAGAAACAGTGCGGGGCGGAAGCGGGTTAGAAGTCTGCGGGTGTGGGGCGGGAGTGGGTAAGCTTTCTCAAGTTCCTGCGGGGCGGGGCGGTGTTATGGATAAGCATGACATAACATGACTGATGAAGAAAGAAGTGAAAACAGCAGTGAGTCAACCATAACGTATCAAACAGTGAGATTTGCAAAATTAATGCAAGAAGACGACATGGAAGAGGTTGATTGATAACTAACATTTTATGTAAAAAAGTGATGGATGATTGGTGTATATAGGGACATAAATGTGTTTGTTGTATTACAGTATCGTTTAGGGATTGTTTGTAATAATATGAATAATCTATGTGATTTATATTTGAGGTATCTGGGAAAACGCGATCTATATGGGGAAGTGATTGGATTTCGGAAACAAGAAAAGCATTCAGAAAATTTTAAAGCAATGATAGATTGGCTAAAAGACTTGATTAAAAAATGTGACAATACAGATCAAAGCCATGTAACTGCTGATATGATTATTAAAAAAGATAAGACAAATGTGAAAGTCACAGTAGAAGTATTTAAAGGTGACTGCCATATTTCCAGTTGGGAATGGCAAAACAAGAGTGATTCCTAAAGACATATTTCTATTTACAGACAAAAATTAAGATAACTATGGAATTAATAACAATGCTGGCAGAAAAACATCTTGAAAAACAGAGCGTAAGTAAAATACTGCAAATGTGTGGTTTTGAAAAGCTTGAAGCATACACGAAACCTTTTATGGAAATGCAAAATGAAGATGCCATACAAGCAGTGTTAAAATGGATTGCCTGTAACAGCGCTAATGGACAAAGTTATGAGATACGAATGCGAGTGGCGAAAATGGAAACGACATATGGTTTAAAACCGGCCAATCGCTCAGGATCGATATATGTCACGCGTATGTGAGAAGTTGCAAAAGCCAAAGAAAACGAATTACACTGCTGGCTTCCTGACGTCAGTTATAGGACGCTAAGCGTTGATGAAATACAGCGAAGTATAAACGAGCTGAGGCAATTGGCAAAATAAATCAAGCAGTGCAATATGCTATGGCGATCTGGCAAAAACCTGAATAAAGTAAAACAATTTTCAAAAACACGAAAAACTTTCCGAAAAGTGAGATTGCGTTGTCATAGTTATTGTAATCGTCATGCTGAGTGCAATTATGTTGTGACTATATGCGCATTGTATATTGTTTCAGAAACCTTTAAACAAAA
>JGI24021J15306_10000184_pt1 | contig 37301 bp, 18 predicted proteins | sample Ectturendosymbi1_FD_15306 | JGI IMG/M metagenome (IMG submission 15306)
TTTTGATAGTCATGCTTGTCAGCAAGTTCATAGATGAGATAGAGCCCAGGCTCTGTTAGAGTCCAGGTTCTGTTGGAAGCGGAAGCGGTGGAAACGGAAGCGATAGGTGTGGAAGCGGAAGCGGTTGACGAAATAGCCGCTTCCACATCCCTGCTACAGACCAATGGTTCCTAAACTTGTTGGAGGGGTTACCCAAATCAAGGTAGCGATTATGTCTTACTGCCCTCAATAAAAAATGTTCGCATTTCAGGTCGAACTTTTTTGCAGTAATCGCTCATAACACAGAACAACAATGTGGTTTTGGTTCTGCGTTACCCCTGAAGAATCGCATGTTACCCCCGGGGGGAAATTTACCCCCAGTTTGGGAACCACTGCTATAGACTATGCTTACAAAGCGTATATTTATACACTGTTTGACACATTTTCAAACCAACCATTGTGGGAGCTTCATGAAATTGTAAAGAAAATAACACCAAAATGAATGCATTGTCAAAAAGTGTTCTTTTTAAAAAGGTTTATGCGAGAATCCAGTGTCAAACCCTTGAAGTCCCGCGTGCGCCACTTTTTTTGCACAGACTTGCGCCATAATAACTCGCCAGGCGATTGAGCTAGAGAGCTGTTCAAATCCTCTAAAGATGTGGAAAGTCTTGTAGTTTCGATTTTTAAGAAGGTGGAAAGTTTTGGATTTCAGTTTTTTGTGGGTGACGTCATAATTGTGGTAGGTTTAGGTTTTTTTGATAACGTCATCAGGCCCTGAGCCCCAACTGCAAGGGGAAGTTTTTGTTTCTCTCTTTTAAAATAAACTAGGCGAAAATCCGCTTCTTTAGAGCACTTGATTGGCTTTCAAGCGCTTGTGGTTGGCACGTTATGACCAAAAAAACACAAAACTAATTAATTAAATCCCTAGGGAATTAATTAATTATATCGTTTTTGGCCGTATATACGCTTACGATTGCAGCCTACATCCCCCACTGTTAACAAAATGGCTGGTATTTTTTCAAAACGCATCTTGCAACCCTATTTGGTGATGAAAAGTAGCTCATTTAATACCTGGTTTCAAATACATCAATGCACACAAAAGTGAACACTTGTTTTTGTCAGATTCTTTAGAACACGAACAGCCAACAAATCTTTACCAAGTACAACGATAGCTTTCAACAAACAGGAGTTCATTCCAAACGCATGTCATGGAATGAGCAGGCAAAGGTATTTCAAGCGATGTTGTATTTGTTTGAAGGAGCTCTATCTTAATTATAACTGGTAGCACTCCAACATGGCAAAATAGCACCAGTAGTCATTAAATTGCGAGGAAGCAACTTAAGTCGAGTCAGTTTCGCTTGAAGTTAGCTTTTTGTTTACACGTGTATTCCTTGTTATAGAAATAGTCTGCTAACATCAGTAAAATTGGGAGAGGCAATTACAGTTTAAATCCTGAAGTCCATGATCCTGCTTTTATAATATTTCGCATAGTGAAAATACACGTAAACCAATGCAACATGTTAGATGCTGCTACAATATATGTAGTTAGGTTTGCGTGTGTGTGACGTGTATAATTGTAAATTGTAGTACACAGTTATTGAAAATGGTGCAGACTAGCTCAAGTGACTAGTAAGAAATTATGAACGGAAGCGGCTTAATCAAAATTTTAAACAAATTCTTCTAACTATCGAAGAAGATATTATACGACCCATATAACCCCACCAAGTCTGCAAGCCCTGATTTGTCACGCCCCGTGGTATAGCAAGCGGGCGTGGCAGAATTCTACCTTATACCGCATGAAGAAGAGCTTGTTTTTTTTAATACCGGATACTCGACCTCAAGCAGAGACAACACCATCAAAGTCACACAGGTCATCACAGGTGTATCCTATCGGTCTTCCCACACAATACACGTGTACGAAGCAGGATGTTGTTACAGCGATTGCGTTATTGATTTGTTTGCTTAAGCAGCCGTGATAATTTTGCTTTAACTGAATGCAGCATCACTGTGGCGCGTTGCACACCAACAAACACACTGCAAAAAATGTTTAACCTTTGTAACAAAAACCTTTCATTTGGGTATGATCAAGTTGGGACTAAGTTCACTCAGACGTTTTTGCTCGCAGGATTAAAAAAAACGAAAAAAACAAAATAAAATTTATACTGCGCAGTTACATCCATAACGATTCTAGCCTCCCTCACTGCAGACAACATTAAGCTGAATAATGGGCGTTGAGCAAAAACTTCACGAGCACTTGTCCTCTCCTCGATGGCCGCATTTGCAGACCTAGTTACTTTAGCAGCTCACTTGTGTTATAACAGTGCAGTTTAATCACTACGAATGAGTTTTTCGTAAGCGCGCAGCCTTTGTATTACTAGGCCTTTGTAACAGGGTCTTTGGAACATTTACAAGTTTCTGTGCAACACTGGGAAAAGCTCACACAAAGTCAATGCAACACTGCTGCCTGCGCAGAGTTTCTTCTGCTATATAAGAAGCGTTCATGGAAGTTTTGTTTTTGTTTGACGTTCTGATTAAAAACAAGACTCCTGTGTGACAATGGAAGCAGGCTTCCTAGCAGAGTTGTTTTGATAATGATTCCGGAATTTACACGAAAGAGCAAGTAAGCTAGCACTGAGACAGTAATTGCAACATGAAAATGCAAAGTATTGGTAAAATATTCGTAAACAATATGTGTTTAGCTTATATTTGTAAGGTTGACATAAAGATGAATGAAACCGGGCAAAACGATTGTTTAAGATTGATACTTGCAAAGAGATTATGGATAGGGCCAGGAAAGATTTTGCGAAGGCTTGCTGAAACATAACTCTAAGAAGTTTTTACGTGCATTGTGCAACAGCATTTCCAAATCTGAGTTAATCATTTTTTTCTTAGATGTTCACAACGCATAGTCGTAGCCAGGGGGCTCATGGGGCCATTCTCCCCAAATTTTTAGAATATCTTCTCATTTTATGTTTTGAGAGGCGGTGTCCCAAGCAAAATACTGCTAATCGCCCAAAGTCAAAAGTTTTGGCCCCTCCCAAAATTTTTGGCCTGGCTACGACACTGTTCACAAGCTTGATATTTTTGCTGCCTGAACAAAACAACTGCCGTAGCTAGGCCTATAACGATACTAGCTTATCGTGAAAATAAAGTTTTATTTTTTTCCGTTCACAAGGCCTGTTTGCAAACAATTGCAACCTTCGTGTTGCAGCGGCAGATGAGTAACTTCAAAGTCATGGTCGGCTGCTTAGGGAAAAGGTTTCACTGAAGGCGAAAAGACGCGAGTTCCGAGTCTTTCACGGCATCGAACTTGATAAAAAAGTAACATCAGAATTGTTTGGCAGCAATTTCCTTCTTAACTGCATTTCCACCCTAAAAATGACATTCAGCTACCTGCGATCAAGATCTACTTTCTCTAATGGCTTTCACAACACAAAATCTTTAAACAAGATCTCGCTTATTGCTCGTAAATCGTGTTGTTATCTAGTAGTTTATTGTTGAAATAGCATTTCACCAGCTTCGTTACATGATATGACAGCTGTATGTTCATTTATCTTTTCTCTCGGCAAAATGGCCTTGCTGATCTATGTCAACTTAATTTTCGCTTCTAGTTCGAAGGCCTTCGTTATAAAATTACTAAGGAAAAAAAAGATGTTTTCACATGAATTTGATGCAAAATTACATGTTAAATAAAATGATTGGGGAACAGGGCGGACCCAGCCAGTAATGTTAGGGGGGACGATTTCAGTGATATTTGGTATTCAACTCTCACTGCGGGTTAACTACTGCAAGAGAGATGAAGTATATTTCACAACGCTGCTGTGATAAAACAGTGGACGGCAAAATGTCCTTATATCGCGAATACTGTTTTCCGAATTGTAAATTATCATGGTGAATAAAGTTACTTTCGTAGGTTTTAGCGGGGGCGATCGCTCCACTCGCCCTGCCCTGGATCCGCTCCTGTTGGGGAAAGCACAAAAACATTTTCCTTGAATCAGGCGAAAGTATAAGCCTTGAAGTTTGCCATTCCTGGAATTTCACTTGAGGTGAAAATGTAAGGAAACACATTTCAAAGCAAAGCATGGTGATTGCAAGGGCTACCTCATAACCACACCTAAAACGCCCAGATCAACTCGAAATTATTACTCTCATCATTATAGGTGGAGATTGACATTTCTGCAAAAATTTAGGCCAAACTAGAGACAGTTTTAACAGTTTCTATCGAATAACCATTATTTATACCAGCGGTTCCCAAACTTTTTTTAACCCGACCCAAATCTGAGTTTGGTGAACACATCGCGACCCATAAACAACATACAAAAAAAATAATTATTGTGTGTATGATTTTTGGCAATAAGGTCGCTTTTAATGTCAGCAATACCCTTTTGTCATGTACCTAAGCTACAGGCAGACAAGCAGTGGTAACGATGAAATTGCACAACCCCGGTTTGGATCGCCATCTGTGGTACCCATGTTTTACTCTTCTCCACCTTGTTTGGGTGATTGTAGGAATACTTACGCATCCTTAAATGCTAATTTTTAACAATAATACCGGCAGTGTAATGAGCTACTGTAGTTTTCAGTAAATTTAGTCAGTTCTTGATAACTTTGAACTTTACGTGCTTAGGAAGCGCAAATGTTTCAAACTACTCTACTACTACATAGCTAAACTTTCATGCTATCAACCCTGACACTCCACTGACCTATTTACTGAACTATTCAGCTCAAATACTTCCGTAATCAACGAGTCTTACTTAGCATCTAGTTGGCTAGTTACGGCTACCAGCTGCGCTGCCATTAAAACTTTCAGAAAACCACTTATGACGCAATAATCCAGTTGTTATATGACGAAGCCAAATGAAATGCATATGATGCAATGATTCAGTCTATGACGGAATTGAAAGAACTTGAAATTGAAAAGAAAAAATTTCGTTTTGTCAGATTTGGATCAGCTTGGCGCGACGCGCGACCCATTTTTTGACCCTTCGCGACCCATGTTTGGGTGGCGACCCATACTTTGGGAACCACTGATTTATACTGTACTACGATGTCTGCGCTACATCCTCTGAACTATTGCTCAGCATTTGCACTGACTGATTGGTTGAAAAATAAGTTGAAATTGTTTTTGACTTCAAAATTATGCTTAACACGCCGATAAGGTATGTGAGCGTAATGAAGTTGCTGAAAAGTGAAAATGATCTGGCAGAAGATGCTAGAGTTTTAGTTAATATGCATTTTTAATGTCAGGATTACTTTCAGATGAATACGATAAGCGTTGCCAAATAACTTGAATAAGAAGTTTGTTTTTACTTGTGCGAAAGTAATAACTCGGTTAACGAAAATTTAAATGTTCGGAAGTACAATCATCAGGCATAAGCAATTGAAATAACATCTCTTCTTTTCCGTAGCAAACATGGCTCAGAGTACAAAAGTCTAAGCTCTTGCACGGTTGAAGTTGCAGCAAAATGTGAACAACACAATATAAATGAAAAATGGTAAGAATCTGTAGCAAAATCAACGAAGTACAAATGCCATTTATAACATGTTAAGCTTGCATTGACCATGTTACTTGCTTCAAAGTGGTAGTGTTGTATACTGTTATAATCCTGATCGTAGCCATTACGCATTAGCTAGTTTCTAACGCATCCGGCATCTCCTGTGTAGCATATTCAAGACGTTGCGATTGGTTTGTAAAAACTTATCGATATAAAACAAGTGGAAAATTTGGCACAGCATGCATTCCTGGTCGTCGCTGCAAACATGTTCGAACGACGTTCCAGAAGTGGCAAAACGGTGATTCAGGGGAACCTTTGTTTTTCTCAAATAGCCCTGGAAAGCACTTCAAGCAGACTTTATGGAAGGGAATTTTTGCAGAGATAGTTATATCGTATCTAATGTTATTTTCTGCCAAGTTAGAAGAACATTTCAAGTAAAACATGCAAAGAACATACGTGAGGTAGCGACGCAATTTTGCTAACTTAACCAGGCAGGGTCAACCCTAGCAGGTGCGGGGCCCGATGCAAGACCTGGGCGCGGGGCCCCTACGAGCAGTAATTATGACGTCATCGTGTTCAGTCAACCGTGTTACGATTGTGGTAGAGCGCAGATGTAAAGCACTAACACGAAAATTGAGCACGTTTGCTAACGTTCGATAATAGAGGAAATTCTTTAGTTCTGACGAGAGCGTTGTTTGTTAAGAATGCAATTTATATGGCATTTCTACTGAATTCTCAAGCGCAAGGTGTAAATGGCAAAAATTAAAAATCTACCCAAACACCATGGCGCGGGGCCTCAGAGGCGCGTGGCCCAATGCAGCTGCATCGGTTGCCTCGGCTTAAGGCCGGCCCTGTAACCAGGCCCAATCAAGTAAAACAAAAGCAGTTGACTTTTGGCAAATCTTCGTCAACATCCCGCTGTTGTTTAACACGCAATATGGCATAGGTGCACATAACTAGAAGAAACATAAATAAATCCATAACTCTGCCATTTTTTTCCATTTAAATCAATGGAAGGTATTCAATGTTTTATCAACTTATAACACAAATAAACGGGTTCTCCTAACCCGTTTGCAAGATTTTCGTAAAACAAATGCAGGTTCTTAGCTGGACTGGAAAGTGAGCCGTAGCCTCAGTTTCATTATAAAATTATAGTTCAATACTGCCTTTTCACCATACCTTTACCCTTTGAGTTTTGCCAGTGTTAGCCCATAGTAAACCAATTTCATCGGAAAACTAATGTCACGCTCTTCACTTGCTCGCAATGCCACTCATGCATCAGCCATTTGCATCAACCACAATCACTACAAGCACAGTTCTGTGATGAGCCTATGGTTCTTTAACGAACCTTGGTAGGTCCAACAAGGAGCAAACACGGAATCCAAGATTGGTAGTCAATTTACGTTCATTTTGTTGCTGTGAATGGATAAGGAATGCTCAGTATGTAAATACTCAATAGATATCAATATACACACATCCTCTATGACTCAAAGCAATAGAGACAATTTTCCGGTTCGCTATTGGTCATACTGGCAAAGATAGCAGAAACTATTCCTGCCAGGTATATAACATCCTGAGATTGTGTTGCAGTGCTGCTACGGATGTTTTAGCTTAGTGTATGATGCACTATTTGCAAAATGTTGCAGTTTGTTCTGGGGTATGCAGGATTTCAGACCCCAGCTTGTTTTATGAGTTGAAGTTGGAAACTGAAAGTACAAAATTTACAGAAACATTTTATAGTGTTGGTGTTTTTTACCTAATTCTCCAAGGTTGTCAAACACTTTTTAAATATTAACTCAGATGATACGCACTGAAGGTTTGTTCTTGGCTGTGTTGAAGATTTCAAAAAAATTTCAGAAGCGGTGTGGCGGCGCACAAAGAACTTACATTTAACTTGTAAGCAAAGAATTTTGTGAATAATGCGCTAGTAGGCGATTCAACCTCAACAAAAATGACATTTTTCGAAATTGGGAATATTGAACATGGGCCTTATAACAGCGGCACTCAGAAACTCTAAGAGCTTTTACTTACATGTTGAATCAACGCTACAGCACCAGGTTTCGCTTGGCCCTTTCATGATTATAAACTTGCTGAAGCCGGGATTAACTTGATAATATCGTTTAAAAGAGATTTCGATTTATTTCTACGTAAATTGAGACGAAAAAGCATGTTTAACTTGTTTGACAACAATTCATTTACATTCTTTATTAAAATCCTTGCTTATGACGACTTTCGGAATGTCTCCTCAAGTGATGTTTTCCGTTTTAATTCAATTGCCAGTGTTTAGAAAAACTTCATTGCTATCGAAGAAGGTCTAGCCACACAGGGTTGAAGAATTGTAATTTGTTCAGAAGCGCGTATGAAAAACATGTATTTGGTACTTCTACAAGTTTAAAAAAACGACGTGAAAGGACGTAATTTTTATAAATATTTTTATAAATTGAACTACGTGTCACTCTTTATCTGGTTCAGTGTATTTCACAAACAGCAAAAAGTCAAGTTTCATCAATTTTTAAACTTCTCTCGCATGCAAATGCATGTTTTATACTTGAACTTTCAAAAAACACTTTTTTTTGCTTTAGTTATTTTTTTAATAATTAATTGCAATAAATAACCGAAGACATATGGTCTTTTCAAAAAGATAGTTCACATCTTGTTTAATTCCCTGCGCTCAAAGTCTAAACAGGAACTTTTGTTGGCATACTGTATGTTGACTATCAAGTAACAGCAACCAGTATAAAGTATTTTGAAAACATCTAATTTAATAGTGCGCACTAATTTTGCTTGCTACGTTTAACAAAAGCATTGTTGTAAAGCACAACTTGGCCTTCTCAGCAGCTTGCAGTGGGATTTCATCTTGATAAATGATGACGACACTGCGAGATTTCCCTACCCGAAAAGTTTAATTATCTCCTTTGTGATTTAACTACACGTCACAAAGCGTATCAAGACCAGAAAAAACAAATTAGCATTAAATATTAATTGGGGTTTCAAAAGCCTGTCATTCTCTTTTACTCAGACATCAGGAGTAACTAAGCTCTGAGTTTTCAACATTTGTCACGTAAAGAATTCTCAGTTGTTTCAGGCATACTGATCTATCGACAGATGAGCCGGCATGCGTCGATCACCACACCCAGGGCCTCTGAGAGAAATTTGACCAGGGGCTACAAAGATCGATACCGCCCCCCCTAGCGTCTGGGTCCCTCGTCAAAATTTTACAGCTTATTTGCAGAGTAATCAGAATATAGATAAAACAGCTACCTTGTTAAGATTTAGAAATAGATTAATTGTTATACTGGCAACTGGCTTGCTCCAGTAATTTTGGGCGTGATTACAGAAAAACTTAGCGTGCGTACTTTCATCCTCTCAGCCCCCAGTATCTACCGGGCCCGGGTACAATGTACCTTTAGTACCAATTTCTCGTAGTCCCTGACATAGGCGTGGCCCTGCTCCCCAAAAAATTTTTAGAATATCTACTCATTTTATGCTTTGTGAGGCGGTGTCCCAAACAAAATACTGCCGATCGCCCAAAGTCAAAAGTTTTGCCCCCCCAAATTTTTGGGCTGGTTATGCCACTGGGCCCTGACCACACCCTTTATACTAGTGGAAATATGTCCTTTAAGTTTAAATAACCAGAGATTGAGACGAGCAACTTACGTTTGACAAAGATTTTATGAAAGGATCTATTCAACATACCGAGTAAATTTCACAAACCATACCTTCCAAAGTATTCCTGAGTGCAACAATACAAATCACAGACATGCATAGTTTGTGTGGAGTATGCTTGGCAAAGTTAATTTGTCAGTTTATCGTTACTGAATAAATTGCACACTATTAAACTTTTTTTACATACTTGCAACGAAATGGTCATCAAAAAGCACGGAATTTCATGATTGTGAAACCAAGCTATGACTGGAAAGTTACAAGTGTCTTTAACTTCATAACAAGCGTTTTACAGTCAGTAACAAATGCGGTGTATCCACATTTCATTAAGCTCGACGCGTTGCATTCATCTGTACTGCGCAGTCTCCAGTATAGGTGTTTCTTCAGCTTCTGATCCTTAAATTACATTTCTTGAAATCTTTGCATTTTCCTGGCCGTTCACGACTCGTCGTTGATTTGGAATCGGTTATGATTGTGGTTAGTTATACCTTGAAAATATTTTTTCCACGTAATGGAAAATGCAAAACATTTATGCCATGGATACTTCGCTGCCTTTTTCTAGAAAATGTAAACACTTTGTTTTAATGAAACACTTCTTGCTTACACGCTGCCAAAATTATTTTCCATGTTTTACTTCATTTCCTTTTTTCTGCTATGTGGCACCATTTAAAAAACACAAGAGGTGCGAAGTGCAGGCCAGGTCGTTGTTTTGCCTCAGTTTTAACTTTTCTGCTGATCGGCTTTAATTTCGCGCATCTAGATTTTATCTTAACCAGAGCGACCAGCTAAGTCAGACGTTGGCCCTGCGGGAATGTGTGATGATAATCAGGTTCTGAAACACCGAAAAGGAGGTTTCTCTTCAGTCAGGGCTGTGCAGAGTATTCGTCAAGCGTCCTTGATGCTGATTACAAAGCTTTAGCCAGTTTTACACACTAGAGCACATGCATTTTTCCATGTATGCTACATTATGATAACCCATCAGAAACTCATCGTTTTATGTTCATCAGAAATTGCACCATTTCTAGCGATTCTATAGTCAAAAAATTAATAAATTACATGTCGTTAGCGGTAAAGGACATTATGTGAACTATGTGTTTCTGTAAACATAAATCACGTTTATTTGCCGGTTTACAGTCGTATGGAACTGGGGTCACAGTCTGCAAATTCGAAATCTACCTTTTTGAAATTTCCTCTTCGCCATCGTACGAAAAAGTTTTATGAAGAGCAATATGTCTTACTACCGAAGAAACGATGATAAAATTGCAGCTTGCGGCCATTTTACGCTCTCACCTTACCAGCTCGAAGAAATGGGTAAACCAGAGAAGCATGGCAAGTCTATATACTGTGCCTTTGAATAAGCTCGGTATAATGCTTTCCTGAATTTATCGTTTTTAATGAAATTGCTTTTGAATGAAAATATGTGCTTCCAGCTTCCTTCGTGCACTTTCTTTAAATCCTCGTAAAACGAAAGTGCTCTCCTTCTATACGTTTTTCCTAATAACGTAAATCTTATTAGGCCAATTGGCACGAAGACATTTGTCCTTTTTGCACGTTCAAGTTATTGTGTCCAAGTTAACCACATATTTTCTAGCAGCCGAAAACAGTTTTTCAGTTTACCAAGGTATGCTTAACTAATTCACTGCAAATATGTCAGTTTTGCTTCTATCATGCAGTTGATTTTATGCAAATTACAATAACTTGTATAAAGTTTGCCTTCAGGCAAATGCGGCGTGGTACAGATCGGATTATGTAGACCACGCGGAATGTTAGGTTGATATTTCTGATAGAATGCGTGCAGCAAAAAACGTTTTCTTTATCCGTGATATTTTCAAAAGAATATTGCAAAAAGAGATTGCAGCGCACAGGTTTCACTGAAAATTGGAAAAAAGTCTTTTTTTTCAGGATATACTGCTGCATGGTGTAGTTACCATTAAAAAAACACATTTCATGAAATGCAGATGCTTCGGTATCTTTTCGCTTGTACGCGATTGCGTTTGTATAGTTAAATTACCTCAAATATTGTTACTTACATTCATGCAATTCAACTTTGCCGTACTGAGTGGTGTTTAAAATTAAATTATTACTGTTTTGCAACAAAGTATGGTAAATGCTCTCACTGTACCTCTGTTGGTTCAGAGGGGTTTGCGTAAAGCTTTTTATTTGCTCCAAAACTCGACTGCTATATTTTGTAATGCAGGATAACCACGTCTAAAAGCAGCCTTAACACAACTGAACTTGCGAAGACACGATGCCCCAAGAGTTAAGGGTAGTTAGATTAGATATAGTTACTGCCAGGCATTATTTTACTGACCATAAACCGCAAACATTTCAATTATGCCGAAGCCAAACGTAAGGCTCGTCAAGAGCGCGATTAGAGGAAAGCAGCTAATGTTGTGTCGGTTGGCGCGAGGCCGGTGGTAACCGTGCCAGTTCGAGGCAATCACGGAACGATAGGTGTAGGTCAGTTTTCGCCCTTGGTCATATGTTTTTCTATCATATGTATCGTTTGCGGTGAAGCACTAGTTCTTACTAAGTCGCCGTGGAATGAAACTTTTTTAAGCAAAGCAGTGGTAGAACGTTAAGGTTCAGTCGTTGTTTCTGCTAACTTCGTAAGATTTGCCGCGAAAGTGACAGTGATTAGAAAAAGTTACTGCAAGTTGCATTGAAATAGGGGCGATAAAATGTCTTCCGCAGAGGTATGAGCGAAAGGTTGTTATTTTCTCAAGAAGCGCATTGCCTCGGAAAAATATTTTTTGGCCCAAGTGGAAAAAACTAAAATATCATAGTTATCCCAAAATGAATATTCCCTAATCTGTGCAACGCGAATATACATGATTAAAAACTGAGCTTTAGAGCGACTTTTAAAAATTTGTATTTTTTCAAGAAATTGAAAACACCTATAGGCCCACTGTCTGCTGAGATGATAAATGTTTGGAAGTTCTTTTGATGGTGTCAATTTTGGAAAACGTGGAAGTGTTATTGCAGAAAATCAATCCTCTTACTCAAAAACATCTTCAGGTGAACAATGTACGATGAAATTAACAGATCATTTCGTTCTACATCGCCGACAGTAGCGTAGCCAGCCCAAAAATTTAGCAGGGGCTAGCAAGTGCGGGGGCAAAATGCTCGATTTTAGGCAAATAACACTATTTTGTTTGGAATACTGCCTCCCAAAGCACAAAATAACTATATGTTCTGAAAATTGGGGGCATGGCCCCCTAGGCCCCCAATGGCTACGCCTATGATCCACGTTTCAAGTTTCAGCAATTAGTGTGTAACTGCAACTTCGGATTAATTTCTGGAAGCGGGGAAAAGAGTGAAAACCAAGACCTATTGCCAAACGTGCATTTCTCGCAAAGAATTTTGGTTACGAGAGAATAGCTTTAGAAATGATAGTAGATTAATTATTTGTGACAAACATCTTTACGCGTTGTTACGAAAACATTTTTGGCTGTTTTCTTCCAACAAGAAGGTTTATCTTTAAGAAAAGGGTTGAAGAAATTGTAAGACAGTTTATACAATGTCAATGATCGAGCATCAAAACACGTTTCGAAACACTGGCAAGACTCTATCCTTCGTAGTTTATCGGTAAAAGCTGATGAGGTTTTACAACTTACAAGATACTATAAGAATTCCTGCATATGCTTATGTACTCTGCAGCTGTGTGTAATTCCATAGACTTATATCAAATGTACCAATACTATACCTGATGAAAAACGGTGAAGTGCTCACAGCAGTTCGTATTGGATTGTCTTACTGACATGTTTTGTCAAATTTTGTCTCTGGACTCACCGATACGTGTCAGAAGGCTTTCAGTGCATTTACGTAATACTTCATGAAGTAGTCGAACGTTGTAGAAAAAACACCAAACGTCTTTGATAAATGCTTGAGTAAACCATAAAACAATGCTAAAGTACTCACGTGTGCTGCAGAATGCTCAGGAAAAGCTTACAAATGTAAATGGCTTTTCAACCGAGTTTCAAATTGTTTTGAAATGTTTCTTTATCGATTGCTGAAAACCTAATAGCAATTCCAACCAATAATTCATTTGATTATGCAAATCGACATTCTGTAAAAAGAATTGACATTTTCCTTACCAACAGTGTTCAGTGTGAAGCTTATATTACAGTACTTGCGTCCACCCGTATGTTACTTCAGCTAAAGTATCGTACAGCTACAAATCATAAGATCAAGTTTAATCACTAGTCCCGAGGACGGTGTTGACAGGAACAAAATTATTGTCAACCAGTCGGTGACTGACAGAGCTCAGCATTCAGACTTTGGTACATTAATTCGGTCACGGCAAAATTAAGCACAAAAGTGCAAGTTAGTGCCGATTTACAACTTTTAAGTATTGCACCATACTCTTTTTCACTGCCAATTTGATAACAGTTTATTAATGTTGTACCAGCTTCTTATTCACAACAATGCGTTCCAAAATCATCGCACGGATCATCTTCATATGTCTTTTTAAGAGCTGGTTGTCAGAGCAACGTTAGTTGGGTAATTGAAAAATTCTCAGTGTGAAGAGCAAGATCGAACAACAAGCTGAAGCATTCAAAAGCTAATCTTTAACTGTGCACATACAGAAACGTTTTTGCTTTTTACGAAGGAGTATATTCATCACATTCATACCACCACCAGAAGGCCAGTATGATCTGAACAAATAACCTTTATTTTCTGGAAAACATGTATTAAACTTTTAGCACTAAAACGATTCAAAAGGTCATGCGCTGATCTTTGAAAACAACCGGACTGAAAATGGCATTTAGAACTAAAATTAAGTCTTTATTTCCGAAGCTAATCGGACGTCCCGTGTCAAACTGAGCTTTTCTCGGAAAACAATGCCACCTGTTGTTTATTGTCTCCATTTTATGTCTAACGTTGCAGCAAAACGAGTCAATCAAAGGTGAAAGGGAAAAAAGCCTTCCTTTCAACAGTACGTCACTTGAATGATTTTGTTGCATTCGTTTGTATGTAATGGTTAATGAAAGGTGCGACAAAGTATAGTAGAATGGGGAGTGTATGGACAATAAAAAAGAGCAGGAATGGAGGGAGACCAGCAAAACTTTATATTTACAATTTTGTTTGGCATACGAACATACNGTTTATTTGAAGAAAACACTCTGAAGCGTAATATCTTAAAAGCAGGTATTGATTTTGCGTAAACGTCTGACATTACTTCCATGACAATATCAAGTAGGCTAGCCAGGAGATTACACCAAAAATTAGGGCTTATTACCGGGTACTTGTTTACCAAATCGTGCGGTGACCACCACTTCCGTCTTCCTTACTCGAGGCTGCTTTAGATCCTCGTTGCTGCAGTTAGGGCTCAGCTTCTGCTGACTTCGGACAGTTACATACTCGTGCTACTTCTGAAACGTACATATTGGCAAAAATGTTTAATTTTTTTGGTTCGGGAGCCGATTTTTGCCACTGTATAGTGGCATAGAGAGTGAAACTTTGATTGCTGATGTTCTATGATTTGACCTTTCGCACTTTTCTAACTTTAATTATCTATCGCAGGTAAAGGTCAGGGCGCAGCACAAACTTATGTAGTGTATTGTTGAATGAATGTTGAGCGCAAAAAACTGAGCGCAGATGTTTAAATGAAAGCGAAAACCTCAAGATTCATCATGACGCACGATGCGGCGCACAGGAAGTTGACTCGAGTTGAAGTGTAAATGAAGGTGTTCGACATCATACTATGCCGCGTCTTCTTGCTTGACACTGTATTGTAAGCAGGAAGGCCCAGGACAGATGCTTTTCAGTTTGTGTGCCTCAGCGAAGTGCAAGTAGCATTACAAATCATGTTCAGGTGCAGAGTAGTTATTGTAAAAATCCTTCAAACTCATTTGCGTTTAATTTCCTGCTTTGGATGAGTGTCCCTTGCTAGTGGTCGCCGTTAATCTGGAAAGATAGAAAAGCGATTGATGGGGACAGACTTTATTTCTTTATTCCTTATATTGTGCTTTTATATATTCTATTGAAGTTTTCAAAGTTTGCAATGTTTCTGCAGGTTGCTGTAGTGCTTATTTGTGTCAGAGACAACTCTTCCATTCTTGATAAATTTATTTTCACATCACCTCGTCAGTAATTGTGAACTTTTGAAAAGCTTGCTGTTGGTACTTAACTAAAAATATTTTAACCAATATTATCATTTCCCTTTTTTGTAAAACTTAAATCTTAAATCTGAAACTCAGTGAAGACGAATTAAAACAGTATAGGTCTCCTATCACATATAAGTGATTTTTGGAAACTTTTTCACACAACACTTGTTTACAATACCGGCAAATGAACAAACCGGCAATGAACAGCAAAACCGTAAAGACTGGGAAAGAACTGAGATACTGTGAAGTTTAGATAATGAAGGTTCACAAACTTTCTTTTAAGAGGGTTTTTGTAAATTTTATGGACGTTCTTTGATTTGTTGATAATTCTTTCTGCTCATGTTATTATAGAACCGCGGTGATGGTATGTTTCGAAAAGGATGTGATTTACATTGTTATCATGTTTTTTGTTACATCTGCTGATAACCAGTGACATTAGGCCATGTTACAATGTCACGAGCGAGTTTCCGAACGTTAATTCCGTCATAAGACACCTCAAAAAATTGTAAACAGCTTTGTTTCAAAGGTTGGAGCAGTTAATTTCGGTGGAGCATTTTTACCATAATTTATTTCGTCTGTCAAAGTAAAAAACGCAGTTTTGCGACGAAGCCAAAGGAAATGTGCAAGTTTGGTAACTACTTTGCTGTTTTTCTGTGATACACACCAAAAATTAAGGCTATACCAACATGGCCAAGATGAGCATGCAAGTTTTTACTAAGTTTTAGTGTGTTAGTTGAAGTACAGGTCCTAACTTAATATATGTATATATATGCAGATCGCACTTGAAGCAAAATAAACCTGTAGAAAAAATGTTACAACCTCATTTTTCTACTAGTAACAAAATTCTACTCAAGATTTGGATCAAATGTCAAAGCAGACTATAGCTGTGACAAAAATTTACTCAGAACTGGGATCAGATGTCAAAACAGATTATAGTCTGCTCAGCTTAACACCAGGTGGCACTAAAACCACGATCTTCCAACGCATTATGCTGCACATTTCGTAGTCATCAAGAGATGGAGAATAAATTACAACTTTGCTAACTTTCTGCAACGCTATGCAGCACAAAACACTTCAACTTAACGACAATTTTTAAAAGTATCATTATGAACATTCCAAAGTAGCTATTCTAATTTTTTGTGAAAATGAGGAATTTGTCTCCACAAGAGAAGTTTCAAACAGCCATTTTCGTGTACTCTCAGATGAATTTATTCGTTTGAACTTCGCGAAGTGGTGTTATTGTAGTCGAACGAAACAGTTGTTCTTGAATTTGTGCGCAAACCGCTGCCACCAACGTATGTTTTTGAGCTGTAAACCGAGCACAGTACAGAAGGAAGCAGGCTACGATGCTTTTCCTGCTTGTGAACATATGCTCACGCATCCTTGAGCTCTGTCTGATAACGACGTGATGCAAACAGCGCTGCGACGGGTGCGTCCCAGAGTATGAGCAAAGATTACTTGGTCAAAGTTGCAGTTTGCGGGTGTCATTCCAACCATGAGTTCATGTTATTCAGCAATCCACGACAGTTTTTTGTACAAATCTAATAAGAGTTCCAGATTCTGCGAACTTTTTAGAATTGTCATTGCAACATATGGTTGAGCATTGCTAAGTTTTCAAAAGATTTTGACTTTTCTATTGATTAGTATTTTCAAAACATTTAAATTTTGACATTCTGTCCATGATTTCATTCCTTTACGCTTTTGCTAATATGTTATTCTGCCCCAAACCATCACCATGCTTGACTTAAACAGGTTGAAATACGAACCTGAATACAAATCTTCATCCCTCGTTTATCTACAAAATCCCAAAAAGATCATCAAAGCGTTTTATTTAAAATGTACTGTAACAAATTCAATCAAATGTTCGAAACGATCTTTTGTCCGGCCTTCAAAAACTTTGAAAGTTCTCTTTTTTCTGCGAAATCTGAAATGTATCTTGCTAGGACATTCATACTTCCAATTTGAACATTAGACACTACGAAAGCATGCCAGCTATTGCTTAATTGCCCAGAAGAAACTGTTCAAAAAAGTTGGTTGTCTTTGTAAGATTGTAACAAAGACTACGTTCGGCCGAAGACACATTGCATCATTTATGTCAACCTCTGCAGAATTTCCTTCCTTGTTCATTCAGATATCCTTATCTTTTGAGGAATTTCCAATACGTTATTAAGAGTTGCTTAGTTCCAAAACCTGTGGATGGCCAAAATTCCCGAAATGCACCATGATTTTCACAACCTATGAAATTTTATTGATGTGTCAAACAAATAAGAAACTATTGCACATTACTCGAATCCACGTACAGGCCACAGATCTGCTGTAGAGTTGCCATGCGTCGAAAAATGTCAACAGTGTGTACATTAGAAGTACACTTACGTACTCCCCACCTAAAACATTTCAAGATGGACTCGGTTCTAATTACAATAGTGCTGATGAAGACATTAGGGCTCTTTAATTTATTTTCCACAAGCTCTTTCGATTCGAGTTATGAGGTATAAAAAAATTATTGTCTTATTCTCTTAGCAAAATTTGGGGGCTTTTTAATCATCATGAGGAACTGATCGTCTCTTCGAATTTAGGTCAGGATGATATGGTTTGTCTTTATCCTTAAAAGAAATACCTTTAATTTTAGTGATGCAAAACTACCAATCTTGTAGTGGTGGTGAAGTCCACATCAAGTCATGTGAACACCAAACGGCATAGAAGGTGACACTTTGTTCAACCAATTGCGTGAGCCAGTTACATGCACTGCATGTTTCATGTGTGCTCAGTTCTTGTTTGATCTCCTAAGGAGCAACTAGTATACAATATACTTTTTTCTGACATTACAAGTAATATTTTCTTCGTAGGCCTATGCTTTCAAATCCTCAACAGCCATAATAGAATAGATCTGGATGATCCTTTGGCATTATGACTATTAGCATATCAAAAAGATGCAAAGAACATACAGATAAATAAAATATAACAGTGAAAGGACGGGAATAACTGGATTCAATAAAAACAGCATCTTAACCAGTGTATTGCAATACATTTAAGTCAGCACACTCAAAACTTTTTCACGTTTCAACTTCACCAAATTCATGTCTTATAAACTGTCTAGTACAGTGTTTCTCAACCTTAGCGGACCACACTGCAGTTTTCGAGTTGGCCATGGGAGTTAGATGAAAAATATGTTAGAATACAGTTATCTAGACATCTGGTTTATACAGTGTGGGAACACACACATTTGTGATCCTTACAGCATAGCTCCATCAAACACGTTGATTTCGTTTTGATTTCTCATGTGTTCAACATAACAAATGCACCTGATGGGCGCACTTTTTTCAACGTCTCCAAGAATTAACAAACTGGTGCTCAGCAGCCAGTTTCTCACTGAATTGCATATAAGAACAAATCGCTTCCTTAAAATGATGTGTGTTTGTTTATGTGTATAAAAACGTATCCTATGCTAACAAGAAAGCAGTGCCATGCAACTTTTACAAAAAGTTATCTGTGCTGCGTCAGAAAAATAGCTGAGGAACAGCAATCAAGTACAAATTCTGTTTGGGAAGTGTGTACAGTATAGCTTCATTTCAACACACATAATAACATTTCTGTGATGTGGTAGTTGTTGAGAAATACAGCGGCTCATTCTCTAGACAAGATTGTCGGGAATGAACTTGGGTCAGGCGCTTGTAATTTTTACTTGAAAAGTAAAGTTACCTCACACTGCAAAAAATCCAAAATAATTTTGAAATCAGCATTCAAACCGCTATCAAATGCGCAAAATAGCTTTACTGATTTAATTTGCTGGTGACCTGTGATAACTTGACAAACACATTTTTCAAAGTGCAGCTAATGATCTTTCAGAACAGAATTTGGCAGCAAACATCATCTTCGACCACGGCGCACTCTCCCCCACAGCAATGACTTTGTAAGTCTGAGAAACTTTCCATATGGGTCAATTTTCATCAGAAAATTACAGGACGGTATCGTTGCGTCACTACGCAATTCTCATAACAATAAACAAAAGCATTTAATTTGTTCTAAAGTGGCTTAAGCTTAAATCACGCGGCAAGTCCCGTAGATCGATAATGGCCGAAAAAAGATGACTCGCCGTGTGAGTATTAAGATATTTTTAATTGTTCTCATTCCGAAGCACATTTGCATTCAATTACAAAACAGTAGTGAAATACATTTTCAGCCCTTGTCCATGCATGCGCGTATGGCGGTTTTGAAAACTTTCTAGTGTGTTCTTTCGCTTTTTCCTCCAATCGTGCGCTTAAATCGTGCAAAGGGAAATGCATGTCGGCGAACTTCGCTAGGGCAGTATGGTGTCCACATGCATGCGTTCTTTGTAAAAGAGAAGAGAGGGCTCTGGAATGTTACCTTAAGGGGGGATTCACGAATCACTCAAGTTTTACATTTAGCCTTACGTGCATTCTCCATTTACCCACGTCAGCGACATTTTACAGACAATTGTCGCAATGTTGAAGTTCTCCTTGAACTGCAGCAGCAACTTCTTGTTGTTTAAATGTGTGTATATTGGATTTAAACATCTGTAACAATTTGCTACTTACTGGGATTGCGAAAATGGGTACAGGAAGACACGTTTATCATTTAAGTCCACGAATATCTATGGAAATAGATTCTATGATAAACGTTCAAAACTTGCGCCAACCGTTCACAAAGTAGAGTAAAGTTCGAAGTGTGACAAGGATTTGCGTTTTATTGCGCCAGACGCAAAAGACTTCGCCTACAAGAAGCTGCGGAAGGTGGACTTGTCAATATAAATAACACCGGCCACCTTATGTTGCTTTGATTGTCCGTTCGAAACCGATCGATCACTGGTCCTCCATTTGTCTTGTTTTCTGCTGCAGGATATCAGCAGTTGTGTGGGTGATTTCCACCTGGAGGTTGCACGCGCGCTGCGTCACTCCTAGTATAAGTAGATTCGCGGCATCTTTGAGCTGTCTGCGGCACAGCTCGACAGCGGCAAAGGAAGGCGATAAGTTGGTGAGGCAGAACTTGAAGCGGCTGGATGGATGCACAAAAAGCTGGTTAGGGTTTTACTGGCAGAAAACTGGTTGAGGCTAAATCACGCACGCAAGCTTTTCTTGAATGACAGTGGTTTGCCTGAAGTTAGGATGAGCACACCAATACTTTGTTTAACTGTTGATTTTTCATGGCCTAACAAAAGCTTCTTCCATGGCAAATAACAAGCAGTGGCAGACTTTTGTCAAAAATATCAAAACCAGAAAGAATGAAATCAATATGGCAGTATGGTGAAACATACCCAAGAGACAACTGCTAAACCTACCAGTAAAGGTGCACGAGAATACTGTAGAATCGATCAAATCATGCTTTCAATGAAGTAGATAATATTTGGAGGTTGAAATAACATGGCGCTTATGCCATCTGACGACGCGTCGAGAAGTCAGTTGGTCAACATGAATTCATCGCTAGGAAGATGTAGCGCAGTCTCTCCAATACCTGCAGTTTCTTTCCAATTATACCTAGCTAACGATACCACAACAGCACAACTTTGATTAGTTTTATAGCTGAGGCTCCATGAAATCAACAGCAACCTCCCATGCGGCGATTCGTCAAGGATCGATTTTTGTGTTTTCTGGTCGTCACGTTGCCTGTTTTCTCGTTTCCGGAATGACGTCGTGACTGAACGGTCACTTAATCAGGAAAGATCGTGAATTACCGTTGTATTTAAAGACCTATGCTATCGACGTGCATGTCCATGGTTTGCAGACCTATGCAGCGAGAAGTAGGTGATTGGCAGCAAGCAATTTAGTGATACATGAAGCAAAAGAAACTTAAAGTAAATCGTTTCGTTTTATAAACTGTATCTGAGCAGACGTAGTAGCAGTAAACGTTTGAAAAGGTGTCAAAAATTTATTGAATTTCCTTGAATGAAATCGTATAAACTTGAGACAATAAAAAAACCGTTGCTATCCCCCAGATGTTAGACCGCGCAACAAGCTAAAATGACGAAGTGCTAAAACTTACCACAGACCTAAAACCTAAATTTGTCTTAGTTTTTAGAGCATAATTAGGTAATTAAAATTATTTTGTAATTTACTATCTTCCCGTTTTTGTTGTTATCTTTTCATCAGCACCCGCCACAGTTTTCTCCAGATTTCGTATTTAGAGACAAGATGAGTCTGCTGGATACAAAAGTACGTCGTAGTAATTACTCTTCCTAAAATTTATCTTTATTATTATTCATGTCCTCTACAAAAGTTTTGAACCTCTGCAAATCTTGTATATCAAATCCATCTTAATTGTTGAGACCTGGGATAAGAAATATTTTTGCTCTGGACACATTTTTTACGTTATAAAAATCTTGTAGCACGAGGCAAACAAAAACACACCTTTTTCGGTCGAATTTTTCTCTTAAAATGTTACAAAATCCATGTGATACCGGTGGAACTAGGAAAAGGTTACCTTGCAGCAGGCTGAAAAGGTTTAAGCTCTTTTACCATTAGGCTGAAAAGGTTTAAGCTCAGGGCCCCCGAAATCGGGGACTCCCAAAGTTTTGAGAGTAAGGACAATTTCCAGCATTTCTGTAAGCATTATATTTGTATTTTTGTTTTGGTTCAACGCACGTTGTTTACTGTGCCGCTGACAAAATATCTCTATAGATGAATGAGCGCGAAGAATTGAAGTGAATGACGATGAGCATTCTCTTTTTATGGCGCTGAGAATTGTTTTGTGTTACATGTAAGGTACAATGTGTGAACACAGTGTTGCCACTTATGATGTTTTAACATCAGATCTGATGTTTTTACATCAGGTCTGATGTTTTCGGAGAAAATCCTGATGTCTGATGTTTTGGTAACATATTTGATGTTGACCAGGCTGTTGTTTTGTTTTCCATATGTCCTATCTTTGCAAGATGAAAATAAGCTAAATTCATAATTTTTAAGACTTTTCGTCAACCTCTCACCCTCATATGTTTTTCGTTATCATTCCAAGCTGAAGCAGCTCCTTCGCAACGCTAGGATTAATATTTTGTGTTACGCATGACTGACTTATCCATCTAATGACGCACGTTCGTTCTGTTTTGGATTCAACAAGGTTTATCGCGCATATACGTTTTGTTATGTGTTGGTAGTTGAGGCATTTACATTATATGAAACAGTATCGTAAAAATCTGATGGTATCTGATGTCGAAGAAAGCAGCAATCTGATGTTAACGAGACTGACCCCAGTGGCAACACAGGTGGAACAAAACGCCTGAATCCATTTTTCAGATTACACGAGGCCAATGATATTATTATTATTAATAATTTATTATTAATGAGTACTCAATAAATATGTAACGAGAGTGTGGTCAGATAAATTCACCGCTGCTTTTTTCGTTAGTTTCAGTTTGACTGTTTTTGTTCCTGATGCCAAGGGAATTCAGAATAAAGTCATATGGTTACGAATTGGAACAGCTTGTTCAGTGAATGTAACGAGCACTTGTTTTGCTAATTTGTATGACATCAGTCGTCCCAAACCTTACAGAAGGGCCTCCAGTTAAAAATAGCCTAGGGCCCCGAAAATGAAAATTCGCCTCTGCCTTTCAGAATAATCCACACAGTTCACTGTTTGAGTTTCATCGTCAACCTGTTCAAAGAGGTGTTAATCTATAGTACGCAATTTCACTTACGCAATGAATACCTTTGACTTGAAGTAATCATTTAAAATGTCTTGGTGTGACAGAAAGGTAGATCTGACGAAAATCTCGAAACAATCTGACAAAACCTAAAATTTTAGAAAAGTATGCCAAAACTATTTGAGAAAATTAAAAAATATCACGAAATAACTCTAAACAAAACAACATGTGGTTTGCGGAAGGTTTCAGAAAACTATAATTTTGAATTTCATTTTTTCGTTTTGCACAGTATTTACACGACAAAAAAGAGTCCCGGTTAAATTCTGCAAAACTACAAGTTGAATTTTTTTTCAAAATCTTCCATCTTGAACAAAGCCAGATAGTCTCATTCGTTCTTAGGCAAAACGATGTTAAATCGCAGTTTGGACAACATTGGACGTCAGCTTTGTCATATTTTCAAACACTGTCAGCAGTCTGACCAGGAAGTGACAACGTTACTTTAGAAGACGTCACGAAATATTTCTGGCGCAGTTGAAATAAAGTGTTGTCTCGGGTAAATAATACTTAGTTAAAATAATCACATGGATACATTTACTTATTAAGTATCGGTACAAACATGGAAGCAGACGACAGGCAGTAGAAATTGTTGGCCAGCTTGCTTGTTGAGTTAAAGCACGTTTAAACTACAGATATCAACTATATTCTTCACGTTTCAGTGGCGTCAAAACATAAGTTCAGAGGAGGGCACTTATCCCACGAGCAGTATCTTAAGGTGGCATAAACTGCAAAAAAAACAGGAAATAACATATTAGCACATAGCTTGGGGATGTTCTCAGCTATAGATAAACAAGAGTGTAAAAACAGCTAAGAAAGAAGTGATCAATTGAATGATGTGCAAAAGTTAGTATAAGCGTAAAATTTCTTTATGTAATGCAGTAAACTTCAAACAAAAGAATAGAATTTGACAAAAGCTCTTCAGTTTTGGCAAACAGTATTTTCAACACATTGCAATTCCTTTCCTGTAATTGCAGATAAAATCACGTTCTTATCATTTTGGGGCGCCAAATCTAACTTTTATCCTGGTTGCAACTTGCTCTCATGACGTCACTGTCTCTCAGCCGGTTTTAAAGAGCCCTTTCAAGCACGCTAGAAAAAACACTTGACAGTCTCACCATTCACATCCTACTGTACCTACTGTATGCACGGCTGCTGCGCGAAAGTTAGAACTATTTGAGGATGACCGTGAAATATACACACATAAACCTATATGATCACGTATTACGTATGATTTTTGTCTACAGCGTAGCCGTGGCTAAGTTATTTCTTTACTATAATTTTCTGTGGGAGTGCCTTGTATGCAAGAGTGTTTTTGTTGATGACAATACAGGCAATTGCTTTACAACCGAACATGGCATTGCCAAAAAAACCTCAATCTAGACTCTGCAACTGTCTGTATTGACTACGGGGTATTTCTCGAGGATTTAAGTTTAATCTGTTTTGGTTTGTAAAATACAAAGCACCCAAAAAGCTCTTCTCGCAACATGCAGTCAACAGTCAAATATAAAACCATAACACGACAAATCCCACTGCATTCTGAGTTGTGCTAAATGGAATCATGATGGCGGCAATAAACACATTTCGGTAATGACGATGGAAACAATAAGAAACTGCTAAAGTTTAAGGCTACGTCAATACAGGACGTGGTAGAATAACATTAGAAGATTGACTGCACGATTGTTCTCGATATGGGAAGACTGTAGGAGTCACCAAAAGAGCTAAGTGAGACATATTTTTAAGGTGTCTGCACAATCTTCAATTTCACAGCAAATTTATTTCCAACTAATATAAATAGCAAATTTCCAAATCACTAAATCGAACGTTTTTGTTTAACATTACTGCAATCTTCAATCGTTGTAAGTTCTGCAACATACGTGTAACCGGAAAAAATAAAATCCATACTATTTAGCTACAATTATTGCCACAAAAACGCCATCTTGCAGTTAGAAATTAAAAGTATAATTAAGAGCTCTAATTACCAACAGATGAACTGAACTTTAATTGAAAAACACATTTGTCAATGATCCCGCTTCCCAAAATGTTTTGACAACATGCAGACCTTCTGTGAAAGTCATTAGATGTGTATATTTGTTAACACAAGCAGCAAGCAGCTGAAGCAACCTTGCACTTTACCAGCGGCTGCTGGTGACGTGGACCTAGAGCAGTCAGGAAGCAGGTGTGATTTTTCACAAGCTGCCGTTGCCATTGCAGAACATATGTGCAAAGTGGTGACGTGCTTGCACACAAAACAATTTTTCTTAACAAACCAGGTTCCAGAAGGTTTGGCATACCGACGGTGCTGAGAAGTAATGAAATACTTTAGAATTTAAATAGTGAAAATTTGGAAAGCTTGCAATCATGTACTGTACTTTTGATTGGCAAGCGACATAATTCGAAAACAGAACTTTACGAAATGTTTTTGCTCATGTGGACTAAACTATTTACCTCTATGTTATTGTGTTGAACGAAGCAAGGAATGATCGGTTTCACGAAAAACATGCATAGCATAGGCCATATGTGCGGTAATCCTGGCCTAAACGCTCGTTTGTGGAATAAACGCTTGGCATTAAGCAGAACTTTATTGATTGCAGACAAAGGACGGTATTTCTACAAAAAAAGGTTTTGAAAAGCAGACACAGTGAATGATTGCCTAAAGCAAACGTTCGTGCCGGATTGACAGCTCATTTGACTAGCAAGCTTCCTGGGTGTCATGGCGGCCATTTATAAGCGACACATCCGTGGCAATTCAGGTCGGCTGACGTCTGCGTTCCGCTTCAGTGGCGCCAACTTCCCCGCTCACGAACCCGCTCAGTTTCCATCCACAGGTGAGTGGAAGGTCGGCAACTATAGCCTCGCAAAAGGAACGACGCTGCAAGGACGATTGGTATACCCAAGCTTCGAGAAATTTTCCTTTAATCTGTTCTGGTCTACGAATTGAAACAAACTGAAAATATTGCAGAGGTGTCAGACTCGCTTTCTGCAGCGACCAGATTCTGCAAGCATATATCCTTCAGCAGCGACAGCAGCCGGGTAACGAAAAGCCGGGCTAATACAAATATTCATTCATTTACTAATGAAACCTGTGGTACTAGGAAAAGCCTACATCACAGCTAAATCTATTAATTGTTACAAACGCTATGTTGATTCTTTATGTAAATTTCAAAAAACGGGATGAACTGCACCGAAAATAAACTCATTTTGTGCATGTTTAAGTCACGAATCTCACGAATCGTGGCAAAGACCGCATGATGGAGAAGTGGAAGGGGGTTTGACACACCGGTTGTAAGTCGCGAGAGTAGTTGCACGTGAAGGCAGTAGGCTACTTCGTTGGCCAAACCACAAAGTCGAAACTTTTTTCAAAAATGCTTTTGCTCCTTTTTCCATTCTACGAATTAGCATTTATCATACCTAACCTTGGAAAGATAGTTCGAATCTACTTGGCGTTCGTTTTAATTAACTGTGTTTCTAAGGGCAGGAACATACATGCTTCATCTTACTGGTCTCAACCGATGACAAATTAATTTTTTCGACAGACTTCACCTCTGCACCGTTTGTGGATGAAGGAAAATCATCAGCCACACAGGAGGTTTGTTTTGTACGAGAAAGCAAGCTTTGGTTGCGAAGAAAAATAGGTAGCTCTGATTGTTGAAACACTCATGGAAATAACTTGGAACAGAAGTTAGGCCTGATTGAAACACGTTGGAAACGACCTGTTTGAAAGAAGTTTAGATGTTTCTTTTAGTGAGCTTTAAGAAACCAACGGATTTTTTGCGCTCGGTGCGAAGTACGTTTTCGTCCTGGAAAATCAAATGCTGTATAATCACAAAAGATGCAATTGTTCCTGTCGATGCTGTTCTTACTTTCTGTATACAAAGTTTGTTAACTTACAAAAATTATGCATTCGCTACAGCTTTGCTAGCTGAAAGCGTAACCATACGTATGATCGTCGTTTTGCAAACACCAGTTTATTTCTGAAGATTCTATTGCTTAGACTTATTTCTGAGGATTCAATTATAAAAGTTTCTGGTTTATAGTTTGAACTGTTGGAAATAATGGTTGTACCTGAAGCGCGACACAAAACTTTTATTTACAGGAAAAGAGCGATAATATCTTTATAAAGATGGATCAGCTTACTGACGGGCTGAGTACCACTATCCCCAATTCAAGTTCCGAGAACGAAGAACAAAGTAGTTTCAGGTGATCTGTTTTAAAAATAGATTATTTCATTGCCACGAAAATATTGCAGATTTGTTAAAAGTAGCTTTTGAGTTTTCTTTCATGTAAGGCCCAATCCTACCATTTATGAACAATACTCGTGTTCAAAGTTTAAGCAGTAGCAGCTTGCTCTGCCATTAACCTCTAAAAATTCGAAATAAATCAAGAAGGTTGTTTTGATATCTTGCGCCAAAAGTTTTAAAATTCAGGTCAGCAATTCACTGCAGAGTATTAACGTTTTTTGGGGTAGGCAAACTTATGGCTTACTCACAACACAGGGCATACAGCCCACGTCATTTTAGAAATAACAAAGTTTTTTGGAGGAGTTTTCTGTGTCAAATACGCTGGTTTCATCTCTGACAGGAGCGAACTTGTTGGTCGTTGTGAAATTATTTCCTTTAAACAGTGCAAGTTGACTTCATAACGTTTAGTTAAACTTGACATCTCCGTGCATGGTTTTTTCAAGTGTGGTAAATGTGCAATCTACAGGAAATCTGATACATAACCAAAGCGGTGCATGTAACGCTGTTACTCCTTCTCACTTTTTACTCAACACTTTATATTCGCCATTTTTGATCGCAACTGTATGCATTGCGCTAATTGTCTGTGAGTTTTCTTCAGTTTGGGTGGATCGCAGAAAATCAAACACAGAATAGGAAATTCGGGATCGGTTATGAATTAACCACTGATTCCCTGCATTCAACATTTTTCCGCAGAGCAGAATTTGATGCATTATGCCTTGCGTTAAATAATTCCAGCCGGTCATAACAGTGAGATAAAAACGCTTTGAAAATGGCGGCAGAATGGCGGAAAAAGGTTTCCTGCATGTAATCACCACTTGCTTGATAATTATGTAGGCGTGCCAGGCGCTTTCCTGCAGGGGCTAAACGTGAATAATAGTCACTTTATACCACACGCTCACATTGACTACCATGTACAAAAGCCCTGCTTTGGTGTGGGGTCACTTGAATTTCCACCATTTGAATTTTCTCTGCGTTTTTGCCGCTTTTGGCTGAGCGGTTTGAGAAGCTATGGTACAGTCAATAGTCAATCGATAGGCGCCACTTCCTGCAGCCACTTAACAATAAGCTTAGCAACATTTTTGCTCTGTGCGTTTGATTTTATGTGGTGTGCACTCGCGAGCACACTGTATTTAAGCGTGTGCGCCCGCCTGAAACATATGCGTGAATGCATGAGTCTATGCACAGTTTCTCGCTATATAAAGCACTGTTGCGGCTTTACTAAAAATTAGATAAATATCGACGTGGTGGAACTGATTTTTGTAGGAGATGGGAATTACTTTTAAGTAACATTCGAACAACTCATCGGTCGAAAATTGGGTGCAACATGAAGATATACCATAGTTTTTGAAAGTCCGTGTTTCTGTTTCAGTCTTATGAATTATGTCTGTGAAATGGTTTCTTCATTCAGTGCTTTTTGTCTAATTTTTAAAAGTACTCTCCTCAACATTGTCTTTTGTGAAGTTTATCAAGTACAAATTGACAAACGTAAGTTCTCTTTTAAAACTTTTGTTGCATGTGAATGGATATAGTTCTTTACCATCAGTGGAAGTCGAAGATATCAGCAATATCTCTGCTATGAACAATACACTCAAGCATGACGAACAGCATCGCATTTACGCCTATAAAGTGAGTCTTCTTATAAAAATATGTTAGATGCATCACTATTTCCTTTGAATAATCAAGCAAAATTTCACTACAAAGATTTTTTACCTCAGACGTATCTTAGATTTTGTTCTGTAAGCCAAAATGTTTCCACGACTCGTTGAACTAGATGATATATTTCGAAAAAGCATTCTTCTTTATGGAGTGAAGGCAATTTCTTTCAATTTTTATAGGTGGAAGCAATGATCAAAAACAACGTTGTGACTCATGTAAAAGCTTCAGAGATCCCACTCACTGAGAGTCACTTCAAGCTACAACCCTTGTCGTTTGCACCACGAACTGTAAGTCAGCCTATCAATCTGCCAGGGATTTATCGTAAAAGCAGCATTCTTTAAAAAATTGGACGCTTTCACATTTCGCTCAGGATCGAAAACGCTCTACTTCGAATGACAGTGATGGGGAATCAGAAAATACTTCACTGAGCTCTGAAGACGATTTGACTCCAATCAGCTGTCGACTGCGCAATCGAATCCAGCACAAGACAGGGGGACTGTTTCCGAGGTAGCCATTGTTCGTTTAAATTTAAATTATAAAAGCTCGAATATTTCCTGAAACGTCAGTATACCAAGGTTTTCTAGATAGACTATGGCCATGGTGATCCGAAAAGTACTTTTTCAAGTCGAAGCGCGCCGGAATTCTGTTTGCTGTACGCACTCGCAGTTACCACACCATATTTTGGAAAACCACATTAAATTCAAGAATTATTTGCAGAGATACGCAAATGACATGCCGGTGGTCAACGAGCAGCAGTTCTGATGACGAATGCAACAACGGTTTTTCTAGCGCTTCTACCCTGAAAATTGCCTGTAGAAAACGTCAGTCGCGACGGTCTCTTCCATCATCCAATCAGCGAACGATCATAATGGAGGCGAAAAAGAACTGCACGCACAAAGAAGGTGTAATTGCAACGAATGTCACCACGAGAAACCACTTCCATCCCGTGGAGAAATCTGACTTGAAGTTGGTTTTGCGACGAGAAAAATCCGAAATTGATCGAAAACATGTGGCGCAAAACTCAAGTCAGTCCAGGTTCCTTAAAAGACGGAAACAGAAAAGGTTTTACAAAAATATTAATCTAACATCATCCGCTGAATTTTCTCCCAAACGATGGAAATGGCACAAGTCAGCAGCTTTTTCTAAAATTAACGAAACATCGACAAAAGGACAGCTGAAAACATCACATAGAACAGATTCGCAGTGTCCGATGAGCAAACATCCTAGTTCCGATGACCACCAACAATCAGAAAATGTCACAAAAGCAGATAAAGCAAGCGGTTCATCTCAAAGGAGAGGTCTCTCTGACGAGAATCACTGGAAAGACAGCAAGGAAATTGAATTAGAAATTGGTACGTGTAAACGGTAATTTTGTTGCGCTATTGCAACTATTATTTGCTTTCGAAAAATTTTTTGAGATATGATCACCAGACGCCTTCTTTCGTATAATACAGCTGCTCACGTTGCAGAAATAGAAAATTTGTTCATTCAAACGCTAATTTTTCTCTGACCCAGTTTTCAAGCAAACTTTGATCTGAAATAAATGTACCATGAGTTGTCATTTTGGCCAACTGCTAGTCGACATATGTCGAAAGTGCGTTTGCCCCCTTGTTTACGTTGGAAAACAGTCGATACCTGCGATATATTGTGGGTCAGAGTTGTCGCAATAGTTTGGGCGGTGGTGCAAGATTCAAATTGCAGTTGGTTCTCCATATCGTAGATAGTGATAGCCTTTTTTATCTTTCGCTAATTGTGGCCCATCATTTCATCATTTCCACCCAACAACCAATACTTGTCCTGCGCCTGTTTCAGGCTGAGTATCAATCTTTTCAATTCTTCGAATATTTTTATTAGCTGAATCGCGATAATAGAACAGATGGTCAACCAAAAAAGAAATCGTAGAAACTTCCGTTTCACGAACAAGCGTTTTGACTGAAAACATAAGATCACAGTTTTTGCCAATTGCTGAAAATCTTATCTTACCGCACAAAACCGTGGTAGAAGTTATTACTCCTCAATTTTATTAAAAAAAAACTAAAACAAACTGTGCTACTAAACTCTGGTAAAAACGTCGCAACAAATTTTCTCGAGCTAGCCTCGAAGATTAGGTGTTTCAAAAATAATGCCCTCTTTACAATTTCGCGCTGATCAATCCTAGATTTAAACATTACGTCGGATGTTATCGTATATGAACGACTAGCGTGCTTAAAGCCACAAACCACTGCTTCAGCCTCATTCCCAATGATTTAGCTCCCATTAGTAGCAAAAGTGTTTGGGTTGTGAGCTGCAAACTACTACTACTATTGCGGTTTGGCGAATTGTTTTGTTCAGATGGTGAAGATGATCATGAAGTTGTCACATCACTGACTGAAAAAACATCAAGCGCACCAATTTCTATCGAAGATGCTCGTGCGACGTTAGAAGCAACAAATGGAACTGATGATAGTAAGAGAGTGGAATATCGAACTGCGTCAAGTCACAGCTAAAAAACTTATCTTGAATTTTTAGGATTTTGCAAAAAAGCATGCACCAAATGAAATGGCATTATTAATATACATTTTGAGAAAATATGAACAGCCTTCAACCTTCTTGTTCTTGTAAGTTTAATAACCCTTTGTTGATCTAAGTCATATAGTAACAGAACTGCATGTTTCAAAAGTTAAAATTTTCATTTTGTACATAAATTCATTTTGTAAAAACCCCCACTGTGTTGGAGCCAGGGGCGTAATGATGGAGAGCAAGGGGCACAATTCCCCAGGCGCCGAATCACTACGGGGACACCGAATCACTGCGCAGGGCGTCGAAAAATCCCAACAATCTCATGAGTACTTTCTTCAATATAGTGCATTTGCTTCCAAAAAGACCTCAATTCGAACTTGGGGGTGCCAAACTTGCTTCTTGCCCCGAGCTCCATCCAACCTCGTTACAACCCTGGTTGGAGCTTGCAGTAGTTTCAAAACATATAATTCCATTTTGCAAATAAATTACCACATTATGATTGCGTTGGAGGTTTAAGGTACTGGGCATACGGTTTATTGAAAATATTTTTCGAACTATGACTTTTGACGTATCGGATAAATTATATTAAGTCTAACAATCCGATGTTTAACATAACAGCAGCTGCCCAACCTTCGTTGTTGGACTGTTTTAGAATTCATATTGATTTCTTAACACGGTGTCTGGCAACAGAGCAGGTTTTAACAAACAAAAATGATTTTATTAAAAATAGATATTTTCAGGAAAATATTTTGTTTTAAAAGTTTATTAATTTCACCTTTACACAGTATAGGAATTGTAATCACTTGATAACTACTGTAACTTATTACACTAATTGAAAATTTGGAAACTTTGGAATTACACTATAGTGATAATTTGTGAACCTCGACCTTCATTAAGTTTATTTATATTATTTCTTGATTTTTAGACACGATGTGTTTGACTGATAAACAAAATGGCCAATACTCTCCATCACCACAACCAGAAAAATAGTAAAGTTGAAATCGCAATGCAACACTCAGCCTAATTCAATTTTGGCATGACTTGCTGAGCCCATGAATGGAAACAAGTTCATTGTGAAGCAATTGGAAAAATACGTACTGCCATTTACAGGCAAAGTTGTATTTTAATCCCACATCCAAAACTATGAGACAAACTACAATTCTTATTTTTCGGTGATTGGTTAAAAAACTTCTCATCACCTTTCAGGCTCGGTTTCCTACATCTTCTAGCCAGGGAATAGCAAAAGCGGTTCGAATGTCTTTAATGCTTTAGGCTTTTTCTCCAAGAGCCCAGTGCTTTGCATGTATCCAGCTGGGAGTAAAATTTGAAGACATAGATATGGCTATAATTCGTGACTGGCGATCGAAGGATGCACGATAAAGTGCAACTGTGCAAAGATTCCTTTAATTTGTTTCTCATAGCGGACAACGGAGCGAGGGTGATTTGGTATTTTCTCAATGCCAAAGCACCTTTTGTAACTCGAGAAAATGGGGTCTAGCAGTTGCAAAGAGAGCACAATGTCAATAGCCTAGTGTAAACTCTTGCAAGTTGATCGACTTCTTCACGCTTCATAAACACGATTTTGACTGCAGGAGAAAACATAAACTTCCGGTTGGTAAAAAGCCAGAAGTAATCGATTATGCACAGGCTGTGATAGGGTGCGGGAGACGTTTGTCATTTCTGTATCTTAGAACTTACAGCAGGTTGTCTGTGCAGGAGAGTATAACTTATTAAAGAAATCAATATCTTTAGAATGAGCAAAGGATTTTTTATTTTATTGAAATAAAAAGTAGAAGTCTAAACGTTTTTGTGGCAATGAATGACACACAAGATTCTTTTTCTACTCTGGTGGACTTTTCGCGTCAGTTTGTAAGAGATTTGGGTAGATCTGTAACTTGCAGGTTGTTGGGAAAGATTTTGTTTGATTAAATCCGAATCGGAGAGGCAAGCATTGAACGAAAAGTTCGCTGGTGTTTTCATTTTGGCTAGAACTTAGTCTGATAAGCTGCTTGAAAATGATCGTTTCGTTACTTTCAAAAGCTTCATTATTTTTTAAATGCCCGGAAAAACATTTAACTTGACCTGACATCATCAATAGTGATATAACCTTTTCAGAACTATTCATTCTTAGTATCTCAGCCGCTTCGGATTGTTCTAAATACGTTGTTTTTCCGATAAAGGAGCAAGATTAAGGCAATCAATCCAACATTATGAGTTTGTATCATTGAAAATGTTTTGTAAAAACGCTGAAAGTAAAGCATGACAGACAACAAGAGAAGACCACAAATTACAGAACGGGAGATAATCTGTGCAGTCATTTGTTTTTCTTATAATCAGCCACAGATTAAGATTCAGCCACAGATTAAAATCAGCTATAGATTAACATTAAACTATTGGCCCCGGGCAATTTAAAATTTTTGACGCTGCGAAGTTGCTGGATTTCCAACAAAATTGTTCCTTAAGTTTGATTGCAAATTAATATTTACCATGTGATCGACTGATAGCCTCTGACAAAAAAATATTAGCATATTCCATGATGCCATTGGTCAAATAATTGTTTGCAGATATTCTACAAGGAAAATGTCCAACAATTTCTTTAAAAATATTCTCAAACGCTCAACGGGGTGTCACTTGCAAGGTTGAAACTTTGAAAGGTATCGCATGATAACGCAGTTCTTGATAAGCAGTGGCTTTATTTTGGGACCTTCGAGTTGGGTTGCAATTTGTAAATTTGTACAACCTGAAAATGACGCAGAAAAACGTGGCACCTCGGCCACGGCAAGCTCTAACTATAAGAAGTGGCCCATATGGCGCGTACGTCAAGCAGACCCTATTTGTAACTCGCAAAACAGACAACTAATAAATTTGCAAAAAACTTTTCTTTTTTGTTCGTGAAGGAGAAGTTGGGGTTGCAAAGAGCGCAACACTGATATCTCGCTTCTTTCCCATCTGGCCTTACTCTGTTGATTGGGAAAAGTATTTTATGTTATTACGCGATACGGTCAGACGCAAAATAGAAAATAAGCACACAATGTTTAAACTGGCATGTAACCACAGAAGTCATCTTTTACGACAGATTTCCTTGTCTTGCTTTCCGCACTGTTTATTTGATTTTATACGCAGTAGGCTATTTATTAAAATGAAAATGCCAGAGATGCGATCATTCTCGGAAAACTTTCGTTTGTTCAGCTCCATCTAGGATTTGCTAAAACACAGCCCAGACAATTTGGAAAACAGTAGACATGCTTCTGTTCAAGTCGCTTGTTGAACAAAGATGTTTGAGATTCTTTGACAAGCCTCTTTATAACATTCTGCATACCTGAAAATTCTATTTATTCTCTGAGCTTCAGTATCATCTTTCTCAGCAGATTTCATTTCATTTATCTTTAGCAATGGCTGAGTTTATAATAAAATCCGCCTCAAGTTGGTGCAAATTCCACCCTAATCAACTCGCATAGCTTTTACAGGAGTCATTGCGTGTTGACTGTGGTGCACTTTACTCAAAAGAATCAAATTTTAATATCTACTCATGTCAACTCTGCGGATCAACTCTGCGGACCTTGGACAAAAGTGTTTCAAATAAATTTGAAATACGAGTGCACTGTAATTCAAAAGAGTCTTCTGACTAACAGTTTTGCAGGTGATGTCTCAAGGCGTTCAGATATATTTTCAATCCAAACCAGTAAATCATTGCATACAATTTATCACGAGGATTAATGTCTTCCTAGTTTTTCAACAATACATTGCTTTTTCCATTTCTCTCCTCTAGAAATGTTTGCCCATCTTTTGGAAATTTCTTCTACTACAGAAGCAGTTAGTTTAAAGCGGCTCTTTTCTGAGCTGCTGGTAACCTGGCAATACAAAAACTCCGTATTTTTATGCCTGTGGAATGCGTATTCACCTAAAAATGTTGCGCAAGAGTTGCATTCCATGAAACACCGTAGCGCAATGTTGTTATCAACAACGCTACATAGCATTCACTTGCGCTGCCATGTGCAGTGCAATCATTCAAGAGCGGCGTACGCTGACCGTGCACTCGTAAAAACCTTATGCAAAATTTTGATATAAACCTTATTTAAAGACTGAAACGTATGCGCATTGCACATCAATTTTCCAAATAAAATTGTGAGAGCTGCAAAATCAACGCAAAAGTGAGCACAGGAGAAATTTTTGCAAGAAATCAAAATTTTCCCCCTATAAACCACAACATAACTTGATAATGTGCCGCCCGATTTTAATTTTCGCGAACATGGTTTGATTTCTACCAACATGTTGTATTTATAAAGACGTGAGCTGGCAATCATGTTCGAATATCTCTGTACTCCATGCTTATGCAGTGTGATGGAGAAGTACAAGTGTTTGCTAAACTGTTTGCCTTTTATACGCTACAGTGTATGATCTACTCAAGATAAATATTCCAGCTTTGCGCTGCAGTTTGATGCCCTAGATTTTCCTCCCCAGCAGCACGTTGGCCATCGATCAATCAGTTCGTGCACGCTCTTCTCTGTTTCAATCTTAGGTGCTGTCACGTTGCAGATACAGTATTTCACTGATTCTGCTGGTCCGGAACAATCACTGCCACATAGGTGTCATGCGTTCAATTTGTTGTCTTTCGCTTCATTCTGAAGAGCGATTAATTTTCAGCTAACTGATGCTTGCTTCCTGATCAAGATGTTTTCAGCAGTTGCTGTAGAGAAGCTTTAAACTCAAGTAATGGTCTGCTGGGTAAGAGGTATGATAGAATAGGTTTTTCCATAGGTTGTCTCTTGTCTTCAGATTTTTGTGAAGTTGTTGGAATGATACACATAATTTTGAGATAAGGTCTGACACTGAGTTAGGCAGTAAAATACAAGCTACCAATTATTTTTATCTATCCTGACAAAAAGAGTTCAGTCGTTAACAACCCTTAGCAGTTTCTGCTAAAGAGCTTGAGGCTGGAGGTGTAGCTATAACTCCTTACAGCGGCCTTTCAGTGATACTGATTAGTTATGATTTTTAAAATTACAATTCTGACAAACTTCCGAACGCATTTTTTATTATCCAGTCGTTTGTCATGTTTCTATGACACTTACCCATGAAGGAACAGGCAAAAGAGCACAATATGATTTTCCGGAAATGCGTCAATATGAGATGACTGCGCTAAGTGTTTTGCTGTAGTTCAAAGAACAATTTTACAAGAACTTTGTCTTTTTTTGGTATTTACAGAAAATTTTCGGAAGTCTGAAATCCCAAGAAAAATTGGGCAGAATTTCGTTCCGTTGTAAGCGAAATCTTCCTGAAGTTGTAAATTCTATGAAGATTTTGATATACATGCAAGAGAGAGCCTAAGCTTTGAATTTAAACTCCAATTTCTCAGTCAAAGTTGGCAGCGTTTCGTTCCAATTTTGTATTTTTGCCAAATTCATATTGCAGGGTTAGCAATTTATTTTTGTTTTTCTCCGAAATAGTTTTAACAGATACCTAAGGACTCTTAACTTCTAAATCTGTCCATGAAGCGAACCAAAGAAATGATTTCAGACTAAGCACCCGCTCAATGGAAGCACAACGATGCTTAAGCACGAAGCGTGCACCGCACAAACAATCGTTTGCTGCATTTTGGGTTTTTAAAGGCAAGGGCGAGCGCTCTTTAAGTTTTTCTCGCATCCGTTGTGCAATCGCACTTAACGTCGGTACAGAGATTTCTCGAACGATGAATTTGCAAAACAAGTTCAAAGTTGTTTGGAAAGCTTACATGCATTACGCCAGGCCTGCCCAACCGGTTTAGTGTTGCGGGCCACTTTCACATTAGGAAACTTATTGTGGGCCACAAACGTTTTTTGTGACGTAACAATAAGCTATTGTGACGGAACAAATCCCTTGATTTTGATAACTTTTATGCGATAACACGAGGTGATAATGAGTCCTATAGTTGCATGCAGTATTGCCAGCTTGTATGGATGTAAACCAAATCTAAAAAATTGACATATTTTCGAAGCGTTTGTTATACAAGTTTTTGGGTGGTAGGCCCATAACA
>JGI24021J15306_10000185_pt1 | contig 37288 bp, 27 predicted proteins | sample Ectturendosymbi1_FD_15306 | JGI IMG/M metagenome (IMG submission 15306)
ATTTAATCAAGTTATGTGATAGTAGCGTTAACAATAGACCCTGTAGCGCTATGGTAGCATGTTTTCGTCCGCGTCTCTCGTGGTTGGGTAAGCTGAGCTAGTGTATATGAACCACGGAGGGGCGTCGGCCGTAAAAGGTTTTCTAGAAATTTTCGGTTCTTCGTCCCAATTTCTAGGGAGTGTGCATTCCCACCCTCTGCAGGCGCCCAAGCCCAGGACGTCTCACGGAGCGTCATCAATCTCAGATATTTTCTAGGTTAATCCATGCGATACCTTTAAATTACAGTATATAAGTTTTTGACGAAATAATCGATAAATTTGCAGCAAAGGCAAGAAAACGTTTTCTATGACATTGGATAATTATACTTACAAGTAAAACATTACAAATTATACTTACAAGTAAAACATTACATCGCAACATTTCGTTTTTTTCTGTTAAAATTTTAGGATATTGTATCCAAAGATATGTTTCAGGAGTTGGCAATTTAAATTTGTCTAGTAGTTTTGTATAAAATCTTTGCTTTCAGTTTTTCATATGCATTCTTCTGTCTGTCGTTATCTTTTATGTATTTGTGAGTCTGCCCTCTGTCAGTGTCAGTCCCTTATGACGTTCTAAAATCCAAAACTCTGAGAGTGCATGCTCCACAAATCCCCTGCAGGTCACACCAGCAGTGATTGTGACTAACATACCTGAAGAAAGAGGAGAACAAATGGGTACGCTATATTCGAGATCTTCAAATGGTTCTAACAAGCCCGTACATTAGAAAACAAAGTGCAACCCTGGCCAATTTTATGTTTTGTTATCAGAAGATTTTTGTGCCCATAAAATTGTCATCAAAATTCATGCAGATTCTTGCAAATGATCAGAGAACTTTTTGCCTTGTTTTTGCCTTGTTTTTGCCGTTTCTTTCACAAGTTCCTACACTTCGAATGTATTACCGCAATCAATCGTGACCGAAATTTCGAAGACGCGAAACAGGGATATCTAGAGACTCCCTGGCGCGAAACGATTAAATTCTTTACGATATGATTTTCAAGATTCAAAGGTCCTTAGACAACCTTTAAATAGTTGTACAATTTTCAGGGCTCTGCCTTCATTCCACTTCAAATCGTTTGGATGTCTATTTCAGCGACGAAGGACATGACTACTCCAAGGGCTGAAACCATGATTAAAACCGGAAAAGATATTCCCAAGTTAGTAAAAATATTTGAATTTCTGGCGAAAATGTTTAAATTCAATTTACGCTATGGTAAATTTTGCAAGTTGTACCTCCCAGTCCCGAAAGCATTTTGTCAATTAAAATGTAATGGAAGAGTTAATATTTAGAGCTTCCTCCATCACCTCTGCTTTCTAAGAGAGCCAGCGGTTGATTACATTATCAGTACGAGTGAATCTTACCATTGACAACGCTGCTATCAGGATAAATTCAAGTTTCGCGAATCTGGCTCCAGCTTTGCAGCTTGTCCAGAAAATACAGTGAATGAAGGCGGGCAACTAATGCTTGAAGTGGGTACTGTGCGGATGCGGCTCATACAGTGATACCCTGCATCTGGCTTTCCCTACCAATCACTGCAGAGTCCACTTCTAAAAATTGCTGCACACGTCTTTTTCCAATAGCGAAGGTAAGCAAGGACGTTTGCTGAACAATGCAAAATCTAGTAAAAAAACTGCTGCATCGATATAGTTCTTGCCGTTGCTGGCACAGAAAAATATTGCTATGCAAGCATTTGACGTGACGCTGCCTGATTGGACCACATTTACACTTCGTTAGTTTTCAGTAGGCAAGTAGCATCCAGATATGTAAGTAGAACTTATAAATTTCTATATTTGTGACAATATTTCAGATCATTTTCAGACCCGTTTGCCTTTACTTCGACGTTTTGCGTGGTCACTTATCTTCATCTAAACGCGCGTCTCATTTTAACTTTCCAAATTTGCATGCAATGCAAAGGCATGAGGTCAACGCCAAACGTTTGTGCTGAGGTGTTTGAACAATCGCAACCGTAGTCTCGGAGCCTGTTTTGTGATCACATGAAAAGTAAATTTTCTTTTACTTGACATTGAACTTGCTCATCTATAATAATGATGGAGCACCTGTGGTATATTGCAGTCGACTAAGCAGACTCAGACAAACTTTCCCGTTCAAGTCACGAAGAACGCCTCGCTGCTGTATCCACACTTTTCAAAAACGCAATTTCAGTTTCACCTTTTATTTTCAGCAATTAAGCTTCCAAGAGGTTCAAAAATAACCGCCATGTCCATCAAGAAAACGATGTCAGGGGAAGAACTTTACATACACGTATTGTATTAGAACAGCAACACAGGCGTTTGCGCGGTAAATAGCTAAGGCATCAATAACGTTGCGTCTTAAACGATGCGCACAGCATCTTTTTAACAACAGGGCAGTATTGGGTGGATTCAAATTGAAATTCACAACAACAACGGAACGAGAATTCGGTACAAAAATACAACATGATCTGCGCGAAACAAGTTAAGCCGCGATCGGGCTTTGCTCGAAACGAAATATCGAAAAGTCTTTAAAGTAACGGTATAAGGAACGTTGTTCACAACATAACTGCAGCGTGACATCGTAAATCGCGCTAATCCGGCGTAACATCAAAGTCGCCGCCGTTTGCGTAATAAACGCGCTTGGTCAGATTTCGTTCGTGTCTATTCAAGTGAAACATGATTGTACGTCTGTGCGACGGGTTGTAAACGCGGAAACACTACGCCGCGTGCTGTTCGCAGCCTCGCGCGAGGTGCTGCTTCGTTGGGCGAACAACTCTACCTGATCGCGCGCTGAATTGCGCGCTCGTGAACGATATCAGCAACGTAAGGACGTGTCATGGAATGATTCGCTTTTGTCTTCTTCGCTGCAGCTTTCAAATGCATCCGTATTGGGCGAGAACTTCCTCGCTCGCCGCCGAGACACTTCAGCCGTCATGCGTCGAAGCACGGACTGCTTCGTTCACCGCTTTCCTTCCTCTGCTGCTCAGAAGCAGCTTCTTTCCTCTCGGGGAGGTACGCCGTCGCAAACCAGCTTTGCACGAAACTCTCTTCACATGGTTTTCCTGCGCAGGGTTTTGCTCAACCCCGTCTCGATTCGCTTCCTCACGTCACTGCCGGACCGGAGCGTTTTCAGCTGCTGCTTTTCGAACCGGTTGGTAGGGGCTTCCCGCTTGTACGAAAGCAGGTAAAGTTCTGGGGAGAAAAAAAAACGAATCCCGTTTAAGCATTTGCGATTGCAAAAACGCTTTTCGAAGTTTAGAAAAGGCGCTTGGCCGCTACCTGCATCAGACAGGAAACTGAGGCTTTGCTGTTTAGCCCGACGGTTGACCAGAAATCCGTGACGTAACAACACAAAAGAATCATCAGGACGTGCGCACAGCTGCGAGTTACTGCGCGGCTGATATCCGTCGCAGGTAAGTCTTTCTCGCCCCGCGCCGCAGTCAGCAAAAGGTTACCGGAAAAGCGGGAGAGTATTGTCGAACCCACGCGACCCCTTTTTGGCACTGAAGACGACCCGTACGAGTGATCATCGCTTCCGTTAAGTGGGGAGAATCCCGAAGACGCCCTGTTCGTTATCCGCCGCCACCCAGCCACTCGCGCAAACAAGGCATTTCGCACATTGCGGCGGGCATGACGAAGGACACTCGACTGGTCACAAGACGGCAGCGCGACACGTCACAGAGCAAGCGCGGCCACTACACTTACCGTCGTCATTGAGGACCGGCGAGTGTAAAAGAAAGTCTTGCATGATCTCATGTTTCGGGTAGGGAGAGGATAACATCTTCCACTCCTCGAGCGGACGCAATAAGGCAGACAACTGCCGCAATTTCTGAAAAAAAACGAAACGAAAAGGTTACTAGCGGCTGAAACCTAAGCAGCTGCTATGGGTCGCTGGAGTGTTGAAGAAAGAAACCGAATTTGTTTTCTTAATAATTCACCAATGAGCTCCTGCTTAGCCCTGGTCACAGGTTATAAAATAATGCTGTTTTCTTTTTGCACATTCTCTTTGAGTTACAAGCGTTGCCTAATCAGCGCCAGCTATCTCCTGCATAACAGACGAACGCTTAGCCACGGGAAACACCACACGCAGTTGGTCAACCAATCCACCGCACGCAAAACGCTGCCTCACCTCAAAATTGATGCTTCCATCCTTTTGCACAGTGCGAATGGCTTGGTTCAGGAAGTAAACGTCTTTGACCAGGAGCACGAGGAAGGGAATCGTGACTTCCGACTCTTTGCTCCCGAACTCGAACGGACTTTTCTTCACCGCGGCGGCGCCGATCGAAGTCGCGGCCGCCGAGGGGGACGACAGACTGTTCGGCGACCCCTCCTGGTCGCACTCGATGCCGGAATCGCCCTGGTGGGAGGACGTAGACGTGACCGACGCGACCGAGTGTTGGGAGATGATGGAGAAGCGGTTGTTGTCGTTTTCGGAGGTCTTCGCGTCGCCCGGAGCCGCCGGCGTTACCGCAGTTCGCGACGCGCCTAATCGCGACGCGTATACAGTTCTGTATCGCTGGAAGTTGTTGGCGGGGTCGAAGATGTTCTGAAAAGAAGATTTGAAATCTGATTCCTGTTCTTCAAAATCGATAAAAAAACTGCTTATAATACAGTAAAAGGGAAAGCAGGGTATTCCGTTGCAGTTTGCTTCGATGAGATTTTACCTGCAATTTGTTGAGCTCCGAAAGTTTGAGCTTGTTCCACGTCCTTTTCAGCCTGGTAACTGGTCCTAGGCTCAGGCCCGTAAGGATTGCCATGGACGAGTTGAAGTTGGACAGTTCGTAGCAACGATCGGCCACGCGGGCAAAAAATGTGATCACGTGACGCGCTCGTTTCCGCTTCCGGCACTGAAATAGACCAGAATACATATTCTGAAATATCAACTACAATTCCATAAAACAAGAAATACTTCAACAAGGTTTTATTTGGCAGTTGAAAAATGTTTTATCATAACTGTTGGCTTAAAGAAGCTTTTATCGGCAAGCTTAAGCTTTATCTCCGAAAACATGCTCCAGTCAAACGCTTAGATAAATATTTACCATGCACGTAATTGTGCCCACAAAGTGACTCAGCCGGTTGAACCATCGCACACAAGCCCCTAAGTTGGTTCGAACATCTTCGTCTCCAGTCGCAGTGAAAAGCTGAAGAAACTCCTCGGCGCCGACGTGTTTAAGGAAGTCCTATAAAAAATGCAAAGTATTTTGTAAACAACATTTCCGCAAATTAATTTACCGCGCAGTATGCGAATTATTTGCAAATTTCCAGGCGAGACTTACCATTTCGATTAGGCAAAGTTGCTGGGCCATTAGATTAACGTCAGTGGCGTCTTTCAGGCAAAGGATGGTGCCGAGCATTTTCTCGCGCATCTTGCGGTAGTTCTGCCGTGATTTTTGTTGAATATCCTCGTGATCGGCGTCGCACAAATGTTGCTCGTAGCTTTCTTGCGCCGCCGTGCGGCGAGAAATGCAGTCAACAACTTCGGTGCAAAGAGGAGACAAATCCTACGAAAAAGAACAAGGTAACTGACTTTGCTGGACACATTTGTGACTTCTTTCTTTGCAGCAAATTAAAAAAGCAACCAAACTAAAACAAAAGTATCATCTTGTTTTAAGGATATTTTACACCAAAGGTTTAGTTGAACAGAAGAACGCGATTATACCTCGTGCTCCGTTTGGCAGCACTTGACGATGTCGTGCAAGTTTCCCAAAACCTTTTTGTTGCGGAAGTCAGCCGGAAAGTTCCGCACCCATTCGTGAAGAACGTGGACCAGTTGACGCTTGCGCAGTCCTTGCGCGTTGTGGAACGTAGACAAGCGGTCTTCACTGCATTGGTCGCACTTGGTATCGATATCGTCCAGCATTAATCCACTGTCGTTAATCGCGGCGGAAGGGGATGAGTTAGTGGGTCTGATGTTGGGGACACCGGGTCGTCCAAGAACGGTTCTTCGGTTGGCCGACTCGAGGTCTTCGGGGTCAATAACAGCAGACAAGATCCCTGAATCGCGGGAAACAACAGAGCCCCGATCTGCAGCCGGAACCTGAACAGCACCGCTGCCTGAGGCCTGTGCTTCCTCGTGGTGGGAAGCTGCGTTGTCCCCCAAGTCGGACTGCGTGCGCCTGCGGCCGCGATTTCTCCGTCTTCTTATTGTATCCTCGCCGTCTACGCAAGTTTCGGACGGATCTGGGCACGGGGATCTAAAATCAGTGCCTACGACCCCGTTGCTTAGAGTGCCGTTTAAGGGCTGCAGTTTGGTGTTGGGTCGGGTGTGCTGCTGTCTGCACTTCGAACACGTTTTTCCTGACGTCGCAGTCGCTCTTGTTTTGACCTGACTCGTTTCTTCATTAGCGAGTCTGTTCAGTTCCGTAAGAAGCTGGTGTGGGGATAGGAAGAGACGCGAACCAAGTAGGAATGAGTAGACGAAGTCATCCTGTCGAAATAAAGACTGCTGTCAGTTTGATTACTACATCACTATACAAGCACGTTTGTTCGGGGCCGCGACAGAGTCCCATATAAAGAATGAACTGCTCGAAGTGTTCGCTTTACGATCAGTAACGATCACGAACGTAAACGAACTTAGTGTACCAACAAAAAGATAACAATTCAGCCATTCTTTACTCACGTCTGTTTTCATCAAATCATCGTTCAGCAGGTGGCGCAGGAGATCTTCTTGATGCACAGTTTCTTCCATAGTTCGCAAGAAAGTCATCTGAGTGACAAAAGGGTTGATTGAAGAACGCAATTCAAGGAAATCTCCAAGCGTCTTATACAAGATAAAATCAAACCACGCCAAACTTCGACAACATCACATTATTGTGAACGACTCTTAACGACCAACCAAGTAGCAATCTACGGGAATGTCGCACACACGCTCATGGTGCGCTTTTCTGACGTTGGCCAGCGCTCGAGGCGCCTACGCTTGTTTTCAACCAAGCATGTTAATCTCCGACCCGAGACAACGGCGATCCTGCTGACAACAAACACGAAGCGAGGGTTTCTCGTATCTTGTATCCTGGCTAGTTGTAAATCCGGCGAAAGCTCGTTGCTGCTGTCGCCCGAGGCATGAACAGCCGGATTTTCACTGCTCGTGCTCGCGTGCTTTGAATCGCTTCTTGTTGGCGAAGCATTACTTTGCTGTGCTTTCTACATTCCGTTCTGCTAGTCCTAAAGCTGGTACCGAGTCAATGTCTTCAGGATCATCGTCCACCAAACAAATAGCGTACCTAAACTCTAGTTTCTAGTTGGCTACGTTCGGAATGAGCCAACATTTCTGACTAACCTAACACTGGCAGCATTAAAAATAGGAAGATGTTGCTGATGAACCTGGCGACCGGTACTCATGTTTCTTTGTGTGTAGCCTATCACATTTAGGTCAACTAACAGGAAGGAACACGACCAGTTCGTTTTAACTAAATAACCGAAAAGACTCTGAGTTCAACTGACTGCGCAATGTTTCACCAGCCTGCGCTGACTCACCCCGCTATTACTGTTTGACTTACATGTCGCAGCGTCTAATCTGAAAAGATCACGCGGTAAAACTTTACAACCCGCTGAACGTTCGAGTGTTTGTTGTCGCGTTAAGGGTTCACCAGGCTATCGGTCGCGACAAGGTGTCCAGAAACAAACCACTCATCCACAACAGCGACTGTCACATTGCGAGGAAAATATCGATTGAACACCAAGTGCTAGTCGGCACATAAAGTAACTCAAGGCAGCTGCTGTTACTGCAACAACCACTGTTAATTACGCTGGTGCACACATCTCGCTGCAAGAGTAGTGAAGGCTAAAATTTACAGAACATTTCTGTTAATGTTATAGCTGCTTTTACTGAACTTACCCGGACGTCTTGGTTTCTTTGAAATATAGCTTGTCCCGATGGTATAGCACAAAACGAGACACAGAAGGGATACTTGTGAACCAGGAACCGGTGCAAAAGGCTATTTTTAGTAATCAGCTTTAAAAGCCTGTTGAGCAAGAAAAATGCGTCGTCAGGAATACACAACAGCTAACACTGTAAATCATTCAGCATTCTGTGACTCTACTAGGACTGAAGAAAAGCGGTGTTTGTTTGGGAAAACCACTTTGTTTTCGGGTAAGTTATAGACGTTTTGGTTCACACCAGTTTCTCAGCAAAGCCCTCATTTAACTATTCTAGTCTGCGACGCCGCAGCAAAACTCTTTATCTCAACGTCCCCCTTCACTTTACATTTAGCGTGTCGACGACCTTTTCTCGCGAAACGGAGCGTCAACAGGGCAAGGCAAAGTAGCTCTGTGACGTTACGTTAGACTAAACAAACAAGATCTACATTTGGAAGTAGCTCATACAGTCCAACCCATCTTCAATTAAACTCTCCAGCATTAGAAGAAATGAGGCTCTCGCTACTACTGTAGCTTTAAGCTTAACTTAAAGGATGCGGCAATGAGGAAGCTGGAAGAGACTTCCAACAATAAAGTCACTGCTGAAACGTAGCATATCAGCGAGGTAACAATATATACAAAGCAGTCGTGCGCATCGCGAATGATGGTTTCCGTCTGGGTGAGTTCATCTTAGGTGCATAAATCTTCATCTATCTTTTTAATAGCAAGAGGCTGTTATATTGTTAAATTACACGGCTTCATCAAACCATAAAATAAAGTTTTATCTGTGTTGGCTGCTTCAAACAAGCAAGGATGTGGTGCTGTTTTCTAGGCAGTTGTCAAGAGCTCGTGAGCGGCAAGACCACCGATGTTTGGAACACACGACGTTATTGCGGTCGCGAAGCATGTGCACTGCACCAAAAACTTACACGGCTATGGGAAAGCTTTGCAAATAATCTTGTTTTTCACACGGTGGACGCACGGGTAGGGGCGAAAATTCATGGTAACTGAAATAGTTCGCTTAAAGACGGTCAAATGAAACAGCTTTTTATTTATATCAAAGACAAACAAGACTGCACTAATGTATACTCGACTCTGCAACCACACCTTCCTCCCCCGTCCCCGTGCCCTACAGACTGGACTATGATGTTTGGATGAAGCAGTAAACTGAACCAGTCTACAGTAGTTGCATATCACAGGAGGTTGGTGCAGTTCAGGCGATCGACTCATTAGTTAAACTTAGCACGGTAAATAGCCGTCGCCTGGGTCCGCTTTTGTTCGTAGTCCGTTAACGCCTTTTGCGCCTGACAACGGCATCAATAAGCGAATAACGTGATCGCTCGATTGCTTGTCAACCTCACGTTAAGGTTAGCGATGACGAAACCTTTGATATAGTAGTAGCTCAATCAGACTAGATCCACCACTACGCGCCTCACCTGCAGAAGATTTAAATAAATCACTAAAAGATCAAAATGCTGTCACTCACAGCAAAGTGAACGAAGTGTATATATTACATTAAAATTATGAAAGACCGTGGTTATAAGCAATAAATCGGAACGAAGCAAAGCATACGTCAATGTGGTGCACGGTTGCGTAAGCCTTCGAATGCTGACATCTATGTGCTTCACATCTTGTAACCAAACACTCATCAGAACAACACTGCGATTCCCGATGTTAGAAACACTATAGTTCTGACCTGCCATGTATTGTTGTGAGGTGTATAACAAAACATAGGTTCAATGTCCCCACATAGAAAGATATGCGAGCTTCGTAGTGCAACCAAACAAGCGAGTAACACTGTTCCCGTCGTTCAGTACAATAAGGCTGAGCTTGGCCAGGCAGCACGAAAAGCACGTCGCGTTTGGTCCATTTTATAAACGCGCCCGCAAATCAAGCAAATCACAGAGTTGCAAGGTTTTGCTCTGACACTATGACGCTCTCGTCGGACGTAAATTGTGGACTGCGACATCCCTGCGGTGGAAGCAGCGAAATCCCAACTGTACTCGACCATAAATATTTAATGCTCCATGCGATAGATGTGGCTGCACAAGAGGCATCAAGGTTACCTCATCGACTTCAGAATTGCAGTTGATACCGAGCTTAAAGGTATCAACTCAACGTCACTACTCGCGGCCTTGCCTGCTGGTGGTCAAGGTATTCAAATTCACAAGTAGAATTGGCTAAGTGTCTGTCAAAGCGAAATCACAGCTCTCTGAACTGTAGCGCACGTTGTACGCTGCCAGATCTCACAATCCTTTACGAAACCCGTAAATTTGTTCTGATGCACGAACTAGGCTGTCACAAGACCAGAATTCATACATGCAGCGTTCCTCAAACAATCGTCAACGCGTCACGTCGGGGCCGTCGATTAGCACACCTCAACTGTATTATTGAAGGACATGATATTGTTAGACTGAGTAAAGTCGGCATACATCGACGATGCACATTTCGTGCACGCACATTGATTGTTGCCCTGCGCCAGTCAGTATCACTGAGACTATCGTGGCATCAAAATGCACGCTTTCTGCTGTTAAAATTCTGCGGTCCACATCAGTTTCTGACCTGTTGACACTGGGTTTGAGACGGTAGGCTAGTCAACAAGAGTTTCCGATGCTTGTAACAAGAATCATCGGATCACACTCAGAAACGAGAACGCTTTGCCTCTAATGCTCCATCGCTGCCCAAACCCTGTCTCGCCTGCTGCGAAAATAGCGCTACTAGCCCGGCAACCGAAAATCCCGTTTGAAGAGAACCGCTGCGCACAAACATGAGAGCCCAGTGAAAAAACGCTCGCGGCCATTCAACCACACCGTTGCCACCTTTTTCGTGTGGCTGACGTCAGTGAGCTGAGCGCAGAACGTTTTTCCAACGTCACGGTTCGTTTGCCATCTTTCGAGCGTTGCTTTCAACCAAATGTTTGTGTCGTTCCTTCTGGCCTGGTCGCCATATCGTTGCCACAAAACACAAAACGATTTTAAGAAGCGCGGGTGTCATGAGGTTTGGTATACCTTGTTGTTGGTAATATAAACAGCCTGTTTTGCAATCATCGGTTCTTGATCGCGAAGTAATGTATTTCATTTGTCGCGAAGCTACGAACTAACGCATATCATATCTATCGTATCTATATAAAGTGAGGTGTGCCCAATAATATTTACAAACAAGGCAACTATCGTTGAAAAAGTCTTGATGCGACAGCAAAGTATATTATTCCCAGCAAGCAGCGAAATATGGTTAGCAACAAAGTAGTTTATTTTCCTGTTCACCTCTTACCGCGGTGAAAACAAAATAAAAACAAAACACTGTATATCCTCCTGGCGCATGCCGGTTTACATTTCTTGCCAAAACTCTTCTTAAAAATGATATCGTTTCGAGAATAAAAAGCGTGGTGCTTCACCAAAATAGGTATGTCACTGGAAAGGTAACCATTTGAAAAACATAAAAAAAGCCGAAGTTGTTAAAAATTAGCCAGTATGCAACTACTCGTATTCATTTTAGTTAAGCGGGCTGGATCGGTTTCCTGGCTAAGCTAAACATATGCTATTGCCTTAGTTACTGCAAGATCACCAGTTACACGGGTGACATCACCAGCAACCCAGTGTGTAATAGTGTTATGTATACTGTGCTAATCCACTGCGGGAAATCTTTGCATTGAAATCACTGCTGGCTCTGTAGTATTTTTCTTCCAAAAAGAGTGTGGCAAAAATAAAAAATGTAATGTTTTGTTGCATATAGTACTCTTCATTTTCCACAAAAATTATCTCACTCGTGGTCGTGATGAACAAAAGGTTTTGAGTTGGTCCAAGACGCAAGTACCTACAACAACTTTGAGAGATACAAGCAAACTTATATACTGATTTTGCAGCTGTCAATCCCGAACTTCGTTCCCATAGAAACCAAACAAGCAAAACATGGTTCTATCAAATTGGTGAGCTTTATCTGCAACAAATTTGTGATCTTACCGACAATCACGCTGAAATTGGAGAGGATTGGCTTGTGTGCTCCGTGAGCTGTATCATTTAGAAATCCGGAAAACTTTTTTTAAAGGAGGGAGCTTTTCATAACAAATAACAAATTTACCGCACATTCGACATTGTACAACACTGTTTAAATTAAAAAAGTAGTACAAATTTCGGGTTTCAATCAAATGAAACTACTAAGACGGCTAACTGATTGGCAAAATATTTGGAAAATCAATTAATTTGCCATCCAAAAAGTTTCTCAAAATGTGAAGTTCTTGAATAATTTTATTGAGCAAATGCTTGGTTCTTCTCGAAGTAACCTATCCCCTGAAACTAAGGTTTGCTGTTTTTGAAATATGATTTTCACACTTTTTGCAAATCTTTTTTTGTTGTCCACGTCTTATAGAGAAACTAATGGCTACAACTGTGTGGTGTAAAACCAAAACAAAAGTGGAGAGAAACCCTTGTGAAAATAAGATATGCTTTGCTGGTCAGAACAGCTAAGAATTTGTTCTTATGAATTACAAAAACAGACTAAAAAGCCAAAATTTTTGTGCTGCACCAAACACTAAAGGGAACGCCGATTCACTTTCGAAAAAAGGGAGGTCTACGTTCCCTGCGACTACGCCGCAACCACTGATGCGGCCCTGCCAAAACATGGAATATATAAGCAGGTTAAGGGTCTTTGGTGTTTTTAGTACTGTTCTCTCAAATAAACAGCACTGCTTGTAACCAATTACCTGGCGATACCCATAGATAATAAACACCATATCGTGAACAAAGTCACTCATCGAATCATTACAAGTCAGCAAAATCATTTTATAACTTTAGCCTGTGATGCTTTCACGTAAATTTGAATCCAGAGAGAGTCTAAAATTTTAGGCCGAAATTCTGACGCTATTTTCTGTTCGCACGCACATTATCACTCTTGTCAGTCTGTAAGCAAATAGTCTGCAGGTTGTAACAGCCTTCCTCTCATTGATCTTCAATCAGTCTGCTCTCTTCAGTTAAAAATAGAAGCCGCAGTCGCGTGCATAAGTGAAGTGCCAAAGCTGCCAGGTATCATAGTATAACAACTAAGTCATTTCTGAGAAGGAAGGCGAGCTCACTAATGAGCGAGTTATTTCCTGAATGTGACTGGGTCGTTGTCCAACTTGCCAAAGCCCATCAAATAGGAGTGCCTGCATGCAACTGCTACCAGGATATTTAAACTAACCGACAGGCTGGTTTTATATTAAGGTAACTTCCTAAATCAGCAACATACACGGAAATGCTGCGTGTAGCGTCAAGCGGATTTTTAGCTTGCTTGAGTCAGGCCATGCCACCCCCCAGTGATCTATTTGGATTGTTACCGCATGGTCGATCTATATTAACTGCAGCACGAATGTCGCCGAAACCAGTGGCTCCAAAAATGTAGCACAACATGAGTTGAACTAAAGCGTGGTACCCTTGAGGCGTCTAATTTCTCACAAAACTTTCCCAAAGTAGCTTTATAGTATTGAAGCATCAAGGTATCAGGTTACTAGGAAGACATCGCTTACTACGCTCAATTCAATCGCCACGCACTTTGCTTATTACACTATAGAAGATTCGGTTAAAGCTGAAGGATGTCCGTCTTTTTTCTTAATTTTCTGAAAAACTACAATTTTCAGCGAAGCTACTTTTTCCGCTTAAAACTGGAAAGAAAAAAAACGGCGAAGACGCCGTGTGTCGGAGCCTTGCAAGAAGGCTTGTTGAGTGGAAGCTTAATAAAAATGTGTATTGATTTTTCATATATTACCCAAAATAGTATGTTCAAAAAACTAAAGTTGCTGTGACTTGACGTAACAAGGTAGAGTGAAAACCCAAACTGTATTTTCGACACATTTGCTGGGAGATATTTATGAGTCAAGAGAACCAAACAATGCTTACAGCATCTTCATCTGTCAGACTTATAGTTAGCAGCCATCGAAAACCTCTTGATAAAGATTTACTTAATTTGAAAAACTGATCCACTTGTAAAGCGTACTTTTGTTGCTCCGTTACACACAATTCCACCGCAACTTAAATGCGTAGGTGCTGGTTCTGTTGCACGGCGTACACTTTCGCCTTTCGGAAATTCCCTCTGCGATTTCTAGCAGAAATACGTTTCAGTCTCAAACTTGTTTCCTCTTCTAAGAATTCAAATATCGCACGCGAATAGCATAGTTAGCATAGTAGTGAGTAGCGTAGGAACACAAATAATTACGTTTACCGTCAAGTCACCTCGGAGTCAGGTTTCGTGCCTGATCAACACGTTGGCTCAAGCGATTTTAAGATTTCAAGTTCCAGGTGATTTCCTAGATTACCAGTCCTCATCCACAAGTCTTCACGCAGTCACTGTTGCCGCTCGAATAAGTTACTCCAAAGAAACGTCACGCTTATTTGCGAGCTCTTAGTCACAGAAAGTTGTCCGCGGCAACATCATAGTTGGAAAAACGCTGTTAACGCGGTTAACTTTTTTATACAGTTAACGTCACGCAGAGGGCTCCAAAATTCGCGTACCAGCAAAATTCAAAGCACGTTTCAATCTGCTGTAAAGAATAACGGAGGCAGTGATTTATCTCACCGCTGTGTGTTCTGGAGTAGTTCCCAACCAAGAACCGGAGCACAAACAACTTCTAGGTGAATTAGTTTAGCAACGCAGGTGGCGTAATTGTTCTCGAATGAACAAGTTGTGGCTCAGCTGTGTGACCATGATCTTGAGTAAAGACTGAATTCGATCATTCGAAAAGCAAAAGATAAATTGGCCGTTTGACAAAAGGGCAACCCTCAATGCGCATTGCCATAACATTTCTCCTAAAGCGGAACCGACATTTACTCTCGGCTAGCACACCGGCAACCTTGCAGTTAATTAAAAACTGTCGAAACGAGTAGTATAAACGAAAGATTAGCTTCATCAGTCCTGAGACTGCAGTGGTCTGCAGCAACGGAAAGTTCATGTAACAAGTGGATTGACTTTTCGCAGCAAGTTACGGAGGTGGCGCTTGCGAAGGAGACCTACGGTTCAATAAGTAACTCATATTTTTTCTCAGAAATTTCAAATGGGCAAAAAATAGCATATCTTTGTATGGACCACCGTCTGAATCGACGTTACAGATTTTTTGCAAAGTGCAAAATTTTCCAAACTGTCTTGAAAGAGTTCTGAAGTGGCGAGTTACAGGTGGCAATTTTATTTTTAGTAACAAATGAGCTATATTTCATAATCTTTGTTTCGTATCAAAGCTTCTCTCAGCAACCTGGCGATGCTAATATACTCCCGACGTTTTTATTTGATTTTGTGGGTGTTTTCACTTCTTACAGCCAGGAAGACGAACACAAAGAAGTCTGTGTCCATTGTTCAGCGTGATGGCATTGTACCGGGGAGAACAACACGACCAGGTTAATGCTGAGCTCAAATCTGCCTTATCTATACCTCGGCGCGGCAACAGACGCTTCTGGCTAATGTTTAACTCAAGCTTGACAAAGGAGCAGTTCACGAACGAACTTATTTGCGCTTAGCCGCTAAGCCTACAATTTTCGTTATGTTCGGCGCCTGCAAATCGCAAAGCCGGTCAAAACCAGTTCAGAAGGATTCTGCGCTGTTCCACGCAACTGTAGCCCTGGCAAAACCTAAGACTTCTCGCAAGGCGTGTGACGTAGAGTTGGACGTAACTCCCAAACAAACCAACGAGAGAAATGGAGGCATCAAAAGCGTCATTGACGCATCGCTGAATTCGAATCTGTTTTGCAGCTTTTTTCGGACCAGAAAACTGGATTACGAAACCACTGCGAACTCTGCGGATGAGCCACGAAGCTAAGAGCTAAAAAACGTGGACTTAACAACTGCTTTACTCACTTAATTTTGCGCTTTGAGCTTGTCCTGCAAAAGCGCTTGCAACCGAAAGCAGTCTGTTGTCAGCAAAAACAAATCGCAATTTGTTGGCAAGATGAGGGCAAGAACCGGTATGATTCTTTATAAGTTGTTCCCTGGTTATCAAACTACCATATATAGTTTGCGATCGTGTCAAGAAGACGCAAACCTCAAATGAAAAGTGGCTTAAATTCACGCGTTCTCAAACCTGATTGCGTTGCAAGTCCGGCAATTGATGTTGCTATGACCATCGCACGTTGAGGACAACATAAAGGACCGCACGGCACAAACGAAGGTGCAACGACCACGGCCATGCTTTTATACAGCTGAAATTTTAGATTAGACGCTTGCAGAAAGATGCAGATACAAAGGTCGGTTGGTTAGAAGAGCCTAAATTCGGACTTAGCACGCTCTAGACGAGAGCGCTCAAGCGTCGTATGACGAAAGTAATAAAATAAAGGAGTGTTTTCTGCTTTGCTTTATTATTCTCACCAGTGTCAACACAGTAACAAAGCTATGCGTACGTGAATATCTTTTCAATTTACATCTCTTCACGAAGGGCTTGATGCATGATTCAATTTCAAGTGATCACAACAACCGACGATTGTTAAAGATTATCTCAATTCTCTACATAATTGCACTGGAACCCTGTAATCTCATGTTAGCTGGATCGCCAACAAAGCGACTTGACCAGATTCAGTCTATACTGAAATCGAGCCGATTGTTTCAGGCATTCATAAGCAAGAGTGACCGCCTTAAGCCGTAAGACCTCTTCCGCAACTTTGTACGTGAAGTCGGTTGATTTCAATTCTGTTTTTGTGAAAGCAGTTCATTTTTACCAAGAGTCCTTCACTGCCCAAGAGGGAAAAATGATTTTCCACGTTGCAACACGCTTAAAGCAGCAGATTTTGGGATTTTTCAGTTATCAACGTGAAAAATCTTTGATATGCTTCTTTGTTGTCTGAATTGGCTAAACTTAGTAAACTGCTTGAAACGATGACGATGACAGAAATATACCTAAGCGTTTACATTTTGCATCCACCAATAGTACAGCACCTTAAAACTACGCGTGACATAAACAGCAGCAACACATGGCTGCTTGCCTGCACCGTGATGTCATCACTTGCGTGTTCGTTTTATTTATAAAACAACCTGCGTTAATTGTCCACGCAGCAATTAGCTACATGCTGTTGAAAGTTGCAGTCAGTAGTTGCTTACCAGCAAGAGAGAGTGAAGCGGCAACTGCAAGCTGCTTCTGCGACTTCTAAAATTATATTTTGAAATGCTATTATTTTGGGACCTTGGTTTTGTAGGCGAGTGAAAATGGATAGGAGTCCGAACAGGGTAAAATGACCAAATCAAACTAACTTTGGAAAAAATAAAAATTATAAATCTTTTGAAACGGAAAGAAAAGAAAAAGTTTTCGGTGGCACAGTTATGCTAGTCTCATCCACATATTTCAATCTTGTGTCAGAGTTATCTAGTAACTGATGTTGAACTTGATTCTTTCTAAGTAGGCACTATGTCCCCTCAGGTGCATTTTTCCTGATTTGATGTGCGTTCTGCCATGTTTGTAAATTCGCTGCATTCAAGGTAATCCAACATCACTGCGCCTTACTCGTTTTCACTACACTACCGGCGGTATTCTGTTTATATCTTCAACTACGGCCATTGTTTGGCAAAAGACTCGTCTCATCGGACCGCATCGTATAACTAACGTGTTTTCCGCAACGTGAAAACCATATTGTGAGCTCACGGATCCTTTATAGTTCACAGCGTGATTCCTATCTCGTAACAGTGTTGCCAAATTTTGTCGGCCAGCAGAACACATGTTAATGTTGTTACTAACGCATTTATTTGATTGTAAGCCGCGGTTTATGATAATTTATTTTAAAATCATTTCGTGCGGCTTGCAATCAAGGGCGGCTTATATTTTTATTACGGTATAGTATAGATGATGAAAGTATAGATCGAAAGTATAGATGATGCTCAGCCTTTCCTTGACTACGTGTCTTTCGACCAAACCCTCTTTTCACATAATATTCTCTTCAGCATCACGTGGACATCCGTCACAGAGGCATTATGATGAACAGAAAGCAGTTGTAGTGGTGAAGCATCATTACCAAGGTTACGAATAAACGCGAAACGTGCCAGTACGCAAAAGTATCTCAGAGCGTCAGGTAACCTATGTTCAAGTGCGGCTTACAATCGAGTAAATAGGGTATATGTTTTGAAAATACAAAAAAATTTACGATCCTGGTTTGTTGGAGACTTACGAAGGAAGCTGTGTCTTTACCTATTTTATTACAGTCGTCATACGGCAGAAATGGTCACCAACATTTACAGCAGATAAATCCGCCTTCTATAAGTATCACGCCTTCTGTAAAAAATGACCCCCACCACAGTAAAAAGGACAGGTCACACACTACTTACATTCAAACAACATTTTCATATGTGCGTTTTTCTTTGATCCGCTTGGTACGATGCACTGAACATTGATAGGCACGTTCTCAGCTACAAACAGCTAGCTGCGTTTGCTTTCGAGTCACTCAGCAAAATGGCTGAGCCTTTTATACCTCTTCTTATACCCTCTTCACTTAAACCACATTTGAAATTGTGAAGTTTCACTATCACCTTGGACACCCGAACCAGTTTTTCTGATGCATTTGCTCTCGTTTACAGTAAAAACACTCGAGCAGGACTAAGAAATGCATTTCAACTTGCACCTCTTAATCACTGAGTTTTCTACGGCAAACTTTTCTAGTCACTACTTCTGTCGCAAACTGTGTTACTAGGCAACCACACGAGGTAGATCGTTTTTTTTCGAGTGCCAGATACCCTCACATCATCATCAAGGTAACGCGCTGCTCATAAAACGCAGCGACAAGTCAAAAACGCCAAACGGCAAATGTTTGGAGGTTAAGCCGACTTTTATGACACGATCCAGGCGGAAAGCAAATTTAACGATGTTGAATCAAGCTGGACAACAACGACATCAAGTTTATAAGTGGAGCCAGTCGGTTAACTTTTAACCCGCCTCAACCTTCCATTGAGTAATACAGAAAACTCCGGAAAGGCAATGTTTATCAGATTTAGCGTTGCGCAGGACAATCCATACAATGAAAACGAAGTAAACTTTATGGCATTTACATTTCGTATTGTTTTCTGTTTGTAACATTTTCCTTCCCTTGTGAGTTTATCAGAATATATCTTCGCGGGGGCCTGAGATCTTGGCGGTATGTGGAGGCTCGGTGATAGCGAATGTCACTTTTTATGGACTTGTAGAACGTCGCTGCTTAAGGTGGTATTGTGTCAACAGGCTCAGAAAACTATTCACCAAATGATGCAGTCGCAGTTTCATGTCATTAACGCTTCCTCCTTGGACACTCAAGAGATTGTTGTTGATTAAGTCTGCATCTCATTACTTGTATATATAGAACTATCAAAACAACGGAAACTATGCCCGTACCACTTCCTCGACTTATGACTGAAGACATTATCGGTTGCCATTTGAACTGCAGTAAACATCCACAGATGAAAGCGGAATGCAGATTAAAAGGGATGCACAGATGTATGGGAAGATTAAACGAAATCATTACACCTTTGAAGCTTGCGATTTTGAAGTTTGAACAATGAGCGTAGTTTAATTCAAATTACGAATTCGATATGCCAAGCTTACGCCATTACTGTCGGTTTTATGTAGGAGAATTGGATAGGATAAATTTTCTTTTGCAGCAAATGAGCCGAAGACGATGTTGCAAAACATCATTTTGCTCTGTCCTGGGAAAAGATACCGTGTAAAACAGATAGACAATTTCAAGTTCTTCGAAACCTTATCCTGAAAAGTGCTTTCCAGACAGACATCTGCCTATTGTTGAGAGCCTGGTAGACGGTGCTCTCCATGAAAATGCTGGATCAGTCTTATGCGACAGGCATACTTCTACAACACCCAAAATTTGCAAGGTACACACATTTTTATCCAACAAAGAAACGTTTTTTATCGAAAACAAAGTTTTTACTCAACAACTTGCGTTTTACCCCTAGCTCCTTGTCTTCTATGCCTATGGTGAGGAGACGGATGATAGACAAGGCGAAGATAAAGAACTTTAAAGTTTGAAAGTCACTCTTGTACTTTTAGTGCTTTGCTTTGTGGTGGCTTGGAAAAGTTTCAGTGAAGTTTCGAAAAAATCTGCCCAGATCTACTATAACATATTATTTGAAACTAGCCAAAAAACTTACGTCGATTAAAATTACCAAAAACAAACACTAGAGGCTGTCAACAATGGCTAGTTATCACACACTAAAAATTTCAGTGTGGCTACGTAGTAACTTTTAACAACACTTTCCACTGACGAGCTTTCGAAGTTTTGGAGAAAGTGTTGTGCGGCAACACAAGAGCAACAATTGCCATATACTTGTGTGTCCTAGCAGCTTTTTTTAGTACCCCTGACAGCAAAAACCCCAAACTACTTACTCGGAGTGTTCACGTAACAATCTAGGTTGCGTGTGTTTAGGAATGTGGGCGCCTAAAGCAAGCATATAATAAACATGTAAGGAGCTAAACTGACTGCTAATTTAGTATAGGATTTTAAGATGTTTCGATGTCGCTCTTGCCGTTCTCTTTACTTTTTCAACAAGTGGTTTCTTTCGAAAGCACACAAATAAGGTTGCTTCCAATGCGAGGCGGGCGACCACAAACTGGATAGACACCACGCCTGTCGAAGTTCTCGCAGCTAAAGATAGCAGTTTTCACGCAGAACAGTGGGTTATTTTATCCATGCTGTTAAAACGCAAATGGCAAGAGCATTTCAACGTGAAAAATCATGCAACGGACTGATTTTCTTGCGCTTGTTTCCAAATCTAGAGGAGTTGATCTGACAAATTGGTGAAGTGTAGGTTTTTACACAGCGTCACAAAATGACGCGCACTAAATGGAGAAATGCCTTTCAAAGTTTCGCAAGAATCTTTTGGAGTGTGTGTCAAACGCTGGTGTAAAACTAAACGACATATCATAACTTGGAACCCAGAAGATGGCATCCGCACACCCTTGATGCCAGACAACCTGGTGCGGGGAACTTGGTTTTGTACATAAAATCTTCTGGTCCGTTGGTTCGACTAAAAATCTAACGACCACAGCTGTTTTTAACAAACTTTCGCTCAAAAGAAATCAACCTCCGACGCTGGTACAATGCGGTTGCATACGTCAGTCGTAAAAAACGGTGCTTACGTGCTAGTGAAAGGTTTGCGGTATAACTGAAACAGGGAGAAAGTGTCTACGTGCAAGATAAATGCGAGCTGTGAGACGTGATGAGGAATTCAGCAACAATTTTTGAAATATTTCTATCTACGTGACTGGCTGACGGGACGTGGTTTCGGGTCCACAAAGGCAAAAGCGATTTACAGTCTTTCACGCGTCTGACGAAAACAATTTGAAAAATTGTAAGGGTCACAGTGCGCAATATTAGACGCTTCTTTTTCTCTATCTCCCTGATTTTCGGATATTCTGAATGCTTGTTTTCCCCTATGCGGTTATTTCACGATAAAGTTATTAAAAGACATAATTTCGGCCAAAGCTCCAAATCTTAAATCATACGAGCAGTTAAATTTCGATCAGATTCTGATGAAAGTTGATTTTGATCATATGTTGAAAAGACTGAAAAGCAGATTCAATCACTCTTCTATCACTTCGCTCAGCCAAGGTAAAATCAATTACCGGAGAGCGCTCGAAATCTTCCTGCGAATGAATAAATTCTGGCATGGTTTGATGGCCCGGTCACAAAAACTGTCGTTCAAAACGCAGGACCTTTCTTTGCCATGGGGGTGTTGTGAAAAACAGCGTTACCCCCATCAATCGCTTGTCACTGGTATGAAACCTTTTAACTCTTAGACAATTTTTCCTTTTCCTAGTGACAAGTGTAGCTGTTGAAGTTGCAAAGCAAAATATTATTGCTATGTTATAATTCTTATCGTAACATCATTGCAAATAGCAAAAAATAATTCTAAGCCCTGGCCCACTTTCACTGATGATAACTTTATCGTCTCGTTATGTCTAGTAATGAACTTCTCACATTACGAACCTACCGATGGATTCGATTATCACTCAAACAGAATGATTGTTGTGGTATTTCATTCAAACCCACCTTTTCTAGCTACCACATTTTCCAAATCCTACCTTATCCTTTTCGATGCTTCCAGACAGCATCTGTAGATCCAAGCACCGGCTCTGCAGCAAAATATCACGTATCGCAGTGCAATTTCGGTTTCACTTCATTCAGTGAAATATATGCAAGACGCGCCGTATCTTTAAGCATAAAAACTTCACAGCATTTGCCCGCCAGATTGGATGCAGATGACGCAAGAAGCGGTAACCCTTTAAAACTGAAGCACTTCATTCTAGTGTGCCGGTATCTGGGCAACGCAGCAACTGTTGCCTTTGTTCACTATATGATCCTACGTGATTATGAACATGGGCACAATCGACAAATGTAGCCAACTATTGTATAGCGAAAGTGTGCCTATCAATATAAAGTTGGTTAAGCCTCACACGTCGATGCAAATGTTTATACACTACTGTATTTGGACTTTTACAGTTAAATTATTTTCTTTAATAACAAAATGAGGACAAAACACAAATGTGTAAAAAAGGCCATCAACACACCACCATATTCAACAAGGCAAATTATTTTCTTACTTACAAAGTGTTCTTCCATCAAGGTTGGTAGTTTGTAAATTTTAAAGTCTTTTGAGCTGTCTGTCTCTCCCACTGCAGCACACAAAAAGACTTTTTACTAAAAACTTGAATATTTTACACCATGCTGTGATCTTTCAAATGGTTTGAGCCGAAAACAAGGCCGTACAACGAAAAATTTGAAACGGAAAGTAATTGCCAATGTTACTCAAAACCTACCGCTATTTCGAAAAGTTACTAGCACCCACTCAGTAACACAAAAAGTAAAGTCCTATACCTTCAGATCGAAAACTACTGTGAACACTATGTTTTTTGTTACTTGAAAGTGGCTGTCCTGATATTCTTTCGCCGTTTTTGCTTATGGCGGTTGTGTAAGATTATGTAGAACTGCGAAAACCTTTTCTAGATAAAAATGTTCTGCATGCTTTAAATAGCATTTTCTGTCAAACTGAAACTGACTTCTGGATGCCTAATTGCAGCTGTTTGAACGACTGCTTCCAGACGAACCACGAAAACCAGCCATCAAGTCTGCTGCTGCCAAGCTGGCTAGTGGTTTACTTGGCGCATCCTTGCGACAAGCAGCCAAATGTATTTTCCAATCTGCAATATTTAGCGAAACTTAAACATACTTAACCTTTGACACAAGCGAGCCACACGCAGGCGTTTCAAACTGGGACAACTGGGCTTTGCTTCATCATGGCTGGGCAATCGCGCGGCACGAATACTCGCCGCCGTCTATCGCTGCGCAAATGCTCAAGAACTCGTTGAGCATGAGGAATGTCTCCCGTCGCGTAATTGTGGGTTTAGCGGACGGACAAATAGCTGTTGGGACTGTGAGAGATGCGTAGTATACTGCACGATGTGGAAAACGTTATTTCGACGACCGACCAACTGTGGAATGTTGACACGCAAATTTGAGAATGTGTGTTTCTGCTTCCTTCTCAATAGAGCGTTGGCTCGAATAGTCACATTATTAATTTAATGTTCGATTTTGTAACTGGAGTAAAACTTTCCGCCTACATACAAAAGTTTTATGAAGATTGTCAGTTTAAGACGACTCTGAATTTTATGGATGATTTCTGCGCAGCTCCAGGCGTCGTTTTTGGTTGTTAAGTGGGACGCCAGTTTCAACCTGCAAGGCTAACTCATATGATTGGTTAAACCCGATAGGAAGTATCTCATTTCATCAAAGGTAGAACAAGATATACACAATTTCTGCAAAGCTGCGACAGGATCTTTTCTTACGTAGACTTGCGCAAGGTATTTTGGTTAATTCTAGAGGCCTTTATCTTCACGTGGAGGTACTACACCTCTAACAAAGAGGTCAAGGCTCACTGCGTCAAGTTCATTGCAACGGAGACGAAAGCTGATCCTCGCAGTCATCTCGTGATTGATGAAACCATTTCAGGGGTAAACAAACCGCAGTCTTTGCCATCTTGCAGCTGGGGATCGTGTGGTTGGTGCCCAATAGTACGTGCGCTTGGTACGCTTTCATTTTTGCAGCTGGAACTTTCGCAAACGCTCCAGAATTCTCCCTTTATAGCCGACACATAGCAACCCACCCACCATAAAACCAAGTCATCCATTGCCGAATATGACGTGAAACAACCCATGCGTTTTTGTTGTTTCTGGAAGCGCTGCTGTCTTCATTGCTACGAATTCCAAATTCAACAGCAGACTTGTGATCCACTCTCTCCGCCTGGACCTCAGAGATTGACAGATTCAGCTTCAAACAAATCAGGCAACGCATTGGCGCGCACGGCTATCTTTGCTTATCCACGATAATTGGCTATTGTAAAAAGTAAAAAGATGGCGGGGCGTAATGAAAGCAACACGCACGACTGACTCAGTTTTTCCTTGAAAGCAACGTAAACATAGGCTACACGTTCAGGAGAAAGTGCGAACAATACCCACAGCATCGAATTACAAGGCTTGACCAATTTCATTATCTACAGTTGGCAAACACCTTTTGTACACGTCACGTGATTGCTTGTTTGATTGGCTCTACCCCTCCACCCGATAAGGGCTTTAGGCGTAGTCCTTGCAGATACCCTGTGCGCACAAGCACTTGTACGTTCAACTTTCGCTTGATGGATATTTCTACGTTGCTCTTCAGCGTGTCCGAAGAACGTACATTTCGTATATGTGACAGACACCGCACATTGCACAGTTGGCAAATATCGCGGAACCGCTTCAAAACTCATGAAGACGTTTTGTGGACGTAAATAATGAAAAATGGCAATACAAGACACAAACCTACACGCCCGCTGAAAGTTTCAGTCGCATTTTGCGGATTGCGTTTCTCAATCATTAGAAGTTCTGATCAGCGCAGCTTGATTTTGTTGTGTAATGAAATCAAACGCATCGCTTTAAAAGGCGACAAAGTGTTTGGTAAGGGCGTCTGGGTACAATTAGCACATTCGGTAGATAAACTTCACTGATCAAGCTATTTCTACAGTTTCAATAAATGTTTCTTCACTGCACAGTGAAACACTCTGTGCAGACTATCATTTAGCGAGTTACTGCGAACAAACTTTCTTTTCAACTGCTTGGCACTGACGTCTACTGCTCCTTGTCAACCATCTGGCCTACTCCAGAGCGCACACCTGATTGCGAGGTCCACTGCAACACATTTTAAAAGGCCGTGAAATGCAGGCACTACGGTCAGATTGTTGCTGATCATGATTAATAGATGGAATGGTTCGCGTTGAGGAGCATAAACATTTTAGACAAAAGCTGGTTTGAACTAGGTCTTTTTTGTCTTGATTCGAATGTTTCAGCTTTCGTACAAATCCACGTAATCACAGGTGTTTCATTTTCGATGCGAAACACCTGCCACAAGTCAAAAACAGTGCAGATGTCTGCAAATCTAGTTCCACGCAATTAGCATGCATTCGAATGACTTCAGTATGAACCATGAAGGACTTATTTGTTTACTGTTGACTGACAACTAGTCTTCCTGACAGAGCTCTGATTTAATTATAATGTTCTGAATTCAGGAGCCCTTTGTACACTTCATAGCAGAAACCAGGCGCAGCCCCATTCATTAAATCAAGCTGTTTTGCGAAGGTTCAATGCCGTGTACCTCGCTGGAAAAATGCCACGAAAGTTCAGGAGAAGCGTCTCGACCATTTTTAGAAACGTGAAAGCAAAGACTGAGGAAGCGGCACGCAGGTTTCCAAGAAGGGGCAAGCGGCAAAGCCTATTCAATCTCACCGCAAATCACAATTTGAAACCATGCAACATGATAAAGATAGGCGCTTATTTCGCATTTAGCACCGTTCTACGGAAATTGTTTCCTTGCTACCGATCAGGCAGAAATAGAATACAATAACATCACTGCAAGAAACCCGTTATACATACATTTTGCAATATAGACATCGCCTTGGCAGAAATCCAACAGTGCATGTTCATGCTATTTCTATTTTAGAGTTTGAAAAATGATGCATATGGATGCAGCGACATAGTTTAGAGTTAACGTCGAGTTGCTAGCATTGTTTCATTTTTGTATGGTTAACAGTATGCGGAAAGTAACAAAATATTTCTTTGCAGTAGACCGGGACCTGTTGTGAAACAGCCTGATGTCGCTCAAATCCAACAGCAAGCGTCAAAACGAATTTGTAGTGAAACATAGAAATGATATAAAAACAAATCTAAAGACGCCACTGAAAAGTACAGAGTTCAGTATAAGTTATTAGGAGAATCAATAATGTTGTTACAGGCAATATTTGATTTGTGGCATGGTGATTTAAAGCATTATCGCAAAACGTTTGCTTGCTTTGTTCGTACCCTAGTTGCTGTTAATGACAAGATAGCCTCGAGGCGACGAGAAAGCGGTAAGGCTACTCCCAGTTAAACTTCACCTGTTCACGCAAGTTAATCTAAAGGACTAATTTTGCGTCGTTTAGATAAGTCAACACGAAAATGAGAGGTCTGCCTTCAATTTCAGAGCTCGAAGACATGCGTAAGCAATGCCCATCAGAAACGTTGAATGGTGAAACGTGTTGCGGCAAGGCCACCTAGAGAACATAGAGAACATTCTCTAGGTGGCCTTGGTTGCGGTTGCGACGATCCTGCTCGACCGTCTTCGTTGCAGGTGGTTTGGTTATCTTAGAAAGGCTGAAATACGATGCATATCTGGTTTCCTTAACAAAATCATTTCTAAGCCAATTAAAGGCAAACGCGCAGGCTGTACTTTCTGACCTTAGAACTGATGAACCAGGTAAAAATAAGTTCGATATGTGGCAAGCGACATGTCGGATCATTTTAACCTGTTCTTCTGGACCGGGTAACTGCTTCTGCTAAGCTCTCATCTGAGCATTGTACAAAATCAGCCAGCGAAAAACGCGTGCATGTGGTTTTCTAACTCTAACCCACTTCAATGCTTGTTGTATCCGACTGGGTTCGCGGTTTGAGAAGCAACAATCGTGAAATTAAAAAAGACCGGAATTCGAACTCATCTAGCGAACTTTAGTGGCATACGCTTTAACCCATTTGGCACTTGCCCCATCTACGGTGAAATACCAACTACATACGATAAAAAGGTTGCTCAATTAAAAAGTTGCCATGTATTGGTGTAGCCAGGGATTTTGTTTGATCAAACACTTGGACAGAATATCGCCCCGTTGACGTCATCGTTCATTGTACGCATGCAACCGTGGTACACCTTTCTGCAATTGCCCACGAAAATCGTTTCTCTCACAAATATCAGAATCAGTATTGCCACTGCCAATTTGTCTTTTTGGCCTCTGTTTAACTGTTCTTGATTTTTTATTTTTGAACAAAGTCAAATGAGATTTGACTTTTCTGGCCTTTTTGACCAATTCAATTTTTATGTCGGTTTGGCAGATTTAAAGATGATTGCGGCAGATATCTGGACACTGTTTCTGGACACAGAATGATAAATCTTTGTTAGAAACACGGCACTACAATTTTATAATTTTTTGTTTTGCTGTTTCATGCTCTGGTTTTGCTGTTTCAGGTTACTCCTTAGCAAGAGCAAAATTTTCGAAACGTTTATCAATTGAGTAAGCTTTATTTGTGTGTGCGTATATTGTGTTTTAAAAGTTCTGTGGAAATGTATGGGTGTTTAAAAGTGTCGTTGTGCATTTATCTTACATTTGGTTTTCGTGATGCTTTCTGGCTTTTTACGGTTGATGTGGCGTTTTTTACTCTTGAAAACCTGGCAACACTGATAGAAATATTTCCTACCCACTGCTGTCGCCTTCTTCCTCACTGCTGGTCACAGGAAGGCCTGCAAATGATGGGGAAGCCGATGCTGCCGAAATATTCCTGATTTTTTTTATGAGTAACGTAGCGAAAGTTTAATACTAGTTGCTAGGTGCTACGGTGAAACGAGTCAATGATCACTAACAGAAAAGAATCCACATCAATCCTGCACACTTAATTAAAACCTCACCAAAGCGTTGTGCTTACCACCGTCTTTGCCTAAAGGAATTAATAATTGTTAATTTGAAGGCAACCTCACTTGTCTTAGTCTCTGCATGCAGAACAATTCGCACCATGACAATCTGAATGTATCGTCTCATCATTATTATACGCCTTCTGTGATGTAACAACACAGAAACCTCAAACAAGAGTTTCTAGAGAGTAGACACACTACTAGTTTTCGCTGGTAGTATAAATATTATATGAACAACGCAGTGATTATACCTTGGTAGTTAATGACTTGTTAATTATTTAAAAAGTATATTCATAGATGTTGGAGGGGGGATTTCAGAGGTCTGCAGAACCCAACTGTTTTGTTTCCGGCCAAAATCAGGTTAAACATGAAACAAAAAAATTTGTATCGAAATTTTCATCTTTTTTATGAGTTTTTTTGGCAAGTCAATTCTTTAAGAGTGTTAATGGGCTGAAAATTACATTAGATGTCTCTTTTTATTACTTACAAAAATCAAATTGTAAAATTTTTCGATTTCAGGCCTTGCTTCAGACAAGGATCAATGGTGAGACATCCGTCGACAATCTGGCGAACTGGAAGGCTTGCATTTCGCAAGGATTTCTAAACTGAAGCTGGATCGCACATCTCCACATGGAATTACGTGAGGGTAGTCCGCGTCATCGCGCCAGTTTCTGCGGCAGGCCTGCTGTGATGACGTGTCACTGTGCAAACGTCGCGGCTTCCTGAGCAGCAAACTCCACAATTTTTGAAAACGAAAAAAGATGAAAAATACAGTTCATGTCCATTAAGGGTTCATGCCCCATGAAGTCCCCAGTGGCTGCGCCCCTGCCTCTATGCACCTTACTTGAATGATCTAATCGGGGGTAACCAGATTCTTTGAGAAGTTTCAGTTGAAAACCCCGCTATTTTTATATAAAACTCAGTATAAAATTTTAAGTCTTATAAGTCCTTGTGACCTTTTGCTTGAAAAACTTAAATATCTATTTCGTTTCTGATCACGCCACCGCAGTACCGACCTTCATGAAGAAATGGACCGTGCTATTCATTCCTTTTGGAAATTTTCAAAACCTAACAGGCGGTAAGGATTACTGTAAACCAGTGTTTCCCAAACTGTGTGCCGCTGAAGAGGCTGAAGTGTGACGCGAAAGTTTAATGTTCTGACAAAACCTTATGTTGCAAATATATTTGGTCCGCGTTGCATTGCTTTGGGTTTTAACTTTTCATCTTAACTTAGGAAGTATGTGTGCCGCAGCCAAATTCAGAATGTATTAGTGTGCCGTAACATAAAAAGTTTGAAAAGCGCTGCTCTAAGCACACAGGTTTTCACTGCATAGAAAAATATGTGCCTTGTGTGGAGCTTGTTGGTTGTTTTCCAGTTGCTTTCAACGACTGCTTGCTTAGTCATAGTGATCCCCGCAAACACAGCAGCCACCAACGCGCTTAAATTAACAGCTGTTATCGCAAGGCTGTCCATTGCTATTAAATTTATCTCCCTACTGGAGTTATAGCTTCATTTTGATTGTTCGCCAGTGTTTTCATCGAACTAATTTGTTGTTGGGGGTCTATCTGGAAAAGGGCATCCGCATCAACGTGTGAGCGGCGGACGTCTGCTTTACGATTGTACTAATGGGTGTATCAAAGTCGCGGCCAACCGTTCATCACACGAAACAAAGCTGACTTGTCTCAAATCAACGCCACCGAAGCCGCTTATTTTGGCATTGATTGACGTTCAGAAGTCCCTGTGCCAGTAAAGTCAAATGATTAGAGTCGGTGCATACGAGTTTATACGCGAGCTTGTGATCGGGAGGAAAGGGACGAAGACGCCAGACCTATTAAACGGCGGAACAAGAGTCATAAACATTCGCTGCTGCTGTGCTGAAAGCGAGGTGAAGGCCAGGTTCAGCTCCATTTCAGTTTGTCGTCAGTAAATCCAAACAAATGTGTAAGCTGACTAGGAAATCACTGAAAGCTGCAATATCAACGCAAAAGGCATGAGCCAACAAACCGCTTGCATAGGGAAAAGGTTTTGACCTTGTAACCTCTACCGCATTCAACATGCAACATGCAATTGTAAGGGGAGGAGCTGAAACCTACTCGTTTGCCGCTTCAGAGTAATCCCTTGCTTTTCTGGGTCTCTGGACATGTCAATCAAACGGAATACATGAGTTTGTTTCAGAACACACGGCAAGTCAAATGGTTCTGCCAGCAGAACTATAATGCAACGTCAATTTAAAACGAATTTTTGTTGAATACTTATTTTTACCGCCTAAAGTCCACTTTCACGATCAAATAAAATCCTTGCTCAAGAACGAATCTAAGCTTGCTTTTATGAATACAATGAACACCTTTAAAAATAATCGTTTTTCGCCTGTGCTTCGTTCAAGTACAAAATAAAACGTTTTCTCCCCAAACGAAACTGAGCTAGAATGAAACTGTGTTTGTGATTTGGGTTTCAACACTAAAGTGCACCAAAGCGGACCAAATCAGTACAAACACTGCAGTAAAGAATATGCAAAGAAAAACCCCGACAGATAGTTTTGCTTTTGCTTCATGCACCTGCAGAAAATTGCAATCACGCACCTACAAATAACTGCTTTCTTGTTATTGCCACTGTTTGAGGTAGAAAAATTCATAGAAGGATAGTAAGGTCTAACAACTCTTCAGCTGTTGTCTGCGTGAAACCAAGATTGGAAATCAGCCAGGTTATAAGTGGAATTGCTGCTGACAGAAAGTACCGAAAAAAATCTTTGAAAATATGCCTACTTGTCACAGGAAACAGAACAAACAACAAGACAAAAACAACCTGGGCTACGATATGTTACCGGTTGTAGGCTGGTTATACACCGTTGCTCCCAACAGGACGCCCATGTACCCTCATGAAAAAGTTTGTGGAGATCAACAAACCTCAAAGCCTTCAAGAAATTTACCTTGTGATTAACTGGTTGAAGTTTTAGCAATTAGCACCTATCCACCTGCTCACAAATACATTGAACTAATCGTCTATTGTACACAAACTTTAACATCGTCCACGGTGAAGAACACACTCCATCTTTTACATTTCATGTGCATCCTCAATTTCGTACTGCCCCGAAGCAACTCTGGCAATTCAATTGTTTGAATGAGTAAAATCGACTTTCTTAAAGCTTTTAAATGATATTCATAATAATAAGTAGCATCGTTCGTTTACTTAATATAGCAAATTATATTCTTTGGCGTTAAGTAAAGCGATAAACTCTACACAGCAAGCGTATTTGAAGGGGACTCACAGCTTTTAGGTGCATGTTCCAAGGGGCCCAAAAATCCCTTAAGCGCAGCGTCTAGCGAAAGCGCATATTACAGAGTTATGCAAATGTAATGCAAACTAATCCAAAGCAATTTTTTCGAGGAAAAATTTGTTCATCATCAACTTTAAAATATGTAAGTTGTACATGTGCATTACATTGCTCTTTTTTAAGAAAAAGTCAAAGCAAAACACTTGTGTTTGTAGAGTTGAAGTGTATGCTGTAATTTATGCTGCAATTTTCCAAAAACGTAGCTAAAAATAAAATTCTCATCCTCGTCCAACAGTAATCTCCACTAGATACTTCATGTACTTGAGAGTGGTATTTAACGCAAAGACAAGATATTTGTCGCGCAAACTGCGCACTGCGTGACGACAGTGAAATGCTAATCCTAGCATTTGGACGGCAATGGTGATTACGGCGATAAGTTGGCTCATTGTTTTTAACCTCATGTTTTGAAATGTGTCATGCATAAATGAAAAAACACGATGTTCTGTACACCGTGTTGTTTTGCGAAATAATAGCGGCGACAGTTTTCTGCTCGAGCACAACACCAAACGAAATCCTTTCGCAAGAGTGGTGCGGCTCTCCTGACCGCGGTGTACCGCAGCACACGCTTTTGCAAATCACGCCGTAAGTGGTCAAGTGGCAAAGGAAGATTGGCTTGTTTTGCGCTTTCAAGCACATCGCTGTTATGCATAAAAGCGCTAAAACAAAGAGCTTTAGTGGCGTTAGATATCCTGAAGCGAGACGTGCAAGCCGATTGTTTGCTGAGCGAATAGATACGGGGACGTGAACGCCGATTGTTGGCTAAGCGAATACAAGCGCTAGGAAGACTACGAACATTTCTGCCTTCAGCAAACAGATTTTTTGCGCGAAGAAAAACTTGAGGGTACCCCGCAAAAGCAACGCAGCGCCGAAAGAAAATTCTGACTTGTGTCACTCGTCAGAAGTCCTAAATCAAAAGCTTCGTTTGCTGCACACGCAAGACGACTGGGTACCTTCAGTAGTTCGACCGTTCAACTTGACGTTCTAACCAAGTTCTAACGAACCCGTCTCATAACCCTTTTTGCATACGTCACTGCACGAAACGTAGCTGAAGATGCACCTGCAATGAAAGAGTAGAGCTGTACACATGCACGTGGCGCTATTGCTGCCTTTAACAGAAGTTCGATTGACAACGACATGGACTCAGCATCTTTACAGCTCATTGAGAACAAAGGGTAGCCTCTAGTTGGCTGTGCCAGCGTGTGTTACGATGATAAGTATTGATCAAGCGCCAAGTAACCGCGATTGAATTTGCTCCCTTGCCGATGCTCATGTCATTCTTCATTAAGTTTTGTGAATATCTTAATCATAACTTCGTCGAACGTGCAAATTGTCTGATTCGCACTGGGTAACACTGCCTTTCGCACCGTGTACGTTCAAGTTCAACAACGGACAACAGTGGCGTCCTGCGTGTGCGGCCGAAAATACCGGAACATTTCAACAGAGTTACAGTTTAGGCTTTACATTTTTGGCTGCACTGATTTATCAAAGGACGAAAAAATACTATCGTGGATTAATCCGTACGCGAGAGACAATTGTCTTGAAATGCAGAACACAACATGGTCTCAAAATGGGAATGCTTTACGCGGACTATAAAATAAATTAAGATTTCTTTAATTTCAGATATCAGTTCAGAAATAACTATTGCAACTTTTTTCGTAGTCGCACCGAGCTTTTTGAAATCAGCGCAGATTTGGAAAATGCAACATTTTCAGTTTCATATAAAAGCTAAAATATAAAAATTATATTGATTTTAATATGTAATTAAATTATAAATATTATAAATAAATTAATAATTATTTTAGTCGTGACTTGAACACCAACAACTCTCAATCTCTTCAAAGTTGGAATAGGGGCCTTTTTGGCAGTTTGTGGTTACAAGGAAGGTAGCGATAAAGTTTATGAATTACGTTCGGCAATCAATCATTTGTTAACCATTGTGAAGTTTATCTTGAAAAAAAGGGAATCTTAATCTAAGATGAGATCCCGATTTACTCTGTCTATATATAATCCACATTCCTTTGGAATTCTAGAGATGAATCGGTCTTCTTGAACATCACAACACCAGTCTTTCTGTTTCATTTTCCAAGCAATTTGTCGACCGGTTTACTTACATCTGATTGCATCGATGATCATAAATTTTATACAAACAGTTTCAAAATTCTTCAAGAAAAGGAATCAGCTGCTTGGAAATGAAAAACACCTACAGCAGGAGTTTCTGGGCATACAGAGATATAAACCTTTACCCGGTGAAAATGATCGTTCTTAGTTTATACACCTTTAAGAGAATCAATTGTTTGGTGGACAAGTTCAAAACACATTTAGCGGACAAGTTAATGAGAACCACTCTCGAAAGGTTGAGATAAGGACTCTTTAAATGAAAGAGTATCTTTCCAATTTTGGAGAAGCGTACTTGTCTGCAGCACTTCAGCTAACCCATGGTTTTGACAAAAACGCATCCTGGTAGAAATCTTTCTTGTTTTCTGCAACTTTCTTTGAAGCATGTGCTCCGTGATTGAGAATTTGTCAAAAAAGGATATATTCAAGTGAGCAAGGTTGCCCAAAAGCGACCGGCAGATTTTCAAAGCTCGCATAAAAAAGTTAATGCTTTGGGCTTAATGCACCAAACGATGAGCTGTCTTCCATTATAGATCGCTGGGACTGCAAATATTGCAAAGAAATATTAGAACCGTTTGCAATTTTAAACGAAAACATTTCTAAGCACGTGGACGAAACTTCAACTGCTTTGTACCAGGTCACAATGTAAAAGTTGTAAGTTTCAGGATGCTTCGACCAAGCCCTAACTACAGTGCTTGTAATCGGTTGTTCGCTGCGCAATTCAAGCGCTATGCGCAGCATCATTACAAAAATAACTTCATTCCACTGCTGTGTTGAAGGCACAGCTCAGATTTAACCGCAGCCCCATCGCCGACAGGTGTTGATTGTCAAAAACGCCAAGCATATTTTCCGCAAATTCGAAATGATCTCATTGCTCTGTTTGCAAAATTTTGAACAGCTTCTCCATCGCAGAGCATTTATCGACAGCAGGGTACTGTCGTGCAGGGGTCAGCAACTACCGGGCCGTGGCGTCCGTCCGTGAGGACTTTTTTATCGGGCCGTGCAGAACCAAGGCCGAATGGCTCCACAAATTGCCGCAACCAAGACAAAATCATGAAGTAGGCTGGACGCAAGAAATGCATCGCACATGTCAGTGGCTACCATAATCCCTAGGTGGGAGCGTCTTCTTGCGGTAAAACAAGCCCAGATCTTTCACTGAATCAGTTTTATGACTTATGAGTTGTAATGAATTTGCAAGCACGAAATATTTGTGATTTTATTGAGGACCGGTCGGCAAAACAATGCCACAGGCTTAAACCGGTCCGTAGTGCGAAAAAGGTTACCGACCCCAGTTGTAGTGCGACGCTTCTCTTGAAATTTTTCGCTTCGCTTGAACTTTTTTCGCTTGAAAAACTGTAAACAACTTTGGGGATGTTGGGAATGGAGACCAACGACGTCACTTAATTTGCGAAATTATGTTTCAACAGCATTCTGTCAGAATCCTTTCGACAACAGTAACAAGGAAGTTTTGCTTTTCGCAAAACAACAGAAAGGTTTGTATTTTTCGCTGTCAGATCATGGCGTTTCACAACAGATCACATTGCTCATAATTCGGGGTTCAGTGGAGGGTCAGTAAAAAAACCCTTGATGCTTTGCGTGTTGTCAATGCAATGACGCATCGGATTGACTGACCGTAGTTAGATTTGCTGTTTGGAAAATAACCTTTGCAACCTCTAGCTGTGCTCAGTTGAATGAGGCGTGTGAAAACCAGGCAAAGCCGAAAGGTGATAGGAGCTGTCATTCAGAAAAGCCGGTGTCGCGGAACTGTCCGTTGGGTACCGATGATCACGACCCGTCTGGCAGGTAAGATTGAATCTAAAAAGAAGCTATTCGCCCCCAGAAGCTGTGTCAAAGCACAACAATGAGAAAACGCGTCACTGGTGCGATTTGTGGCAACAACAACGTGGGTTTGATGTACAAGCGTTTAAATCTCGTGAGAAGTCAGACATTTTTGCATTTTCTGCTCTGAAGTTTTCTCCTGTGCACAGCACCCCCAGAAAGCTCCCATTCAGGCAATTCTTTTTCATGTGCTGCGGAAGGTATTTCAGTAAGGGGTGCTTTCAAGACATGAGGTAGTTGACACAAGAAGCATATACAATTTAATACTGATATATTATGCGACTGAGTTCGGATGCAACTATTCAGCTATTCACACATTTAAAAAAATAATGTCGCCCTGTGGATATCGTCCGTTTCTGCACCGAAACAAACTGCTTATTATTTTTGAATGAAAAGACCCTCCACAGGTATTCGTTTATGTGACTTTTAAATATTGACACCCAGTGTTATATGTTGAAAGAACGATTTTACTCCGTTTTCAGGTTTCGTCAACTGCCACTGTTAAGTACTGTCCTCTGTTGCCAAGACGCATTTTCTATAGATGCTAAAGTTGAAACGGTGACTATTTTAAAAGTGTTGCTGAATAGGTTACGTGGAAGACCGCTTTGTAATGAAACATTTGTTAATGAAAAAGAAAACAAACATAGATATCTGTCCAGCTGCGTATATCACCAACAGGATTGTAACCGAGCCTTCCAATGCTTTGGTCAGCGCAACACTGCAAGCATTCAATCACAAATCTTACTGAATGAGTTCTTTCGTTTTTTATTTCATTTTACTTGATGTCTTGCCCAAGATAAGACCTTGACGTTACGTTTCAGCGATTTTCCAGTGAAGGCACCTAGAGGGTAGTTGGCTTCAAAAAGTCAGCGCGGGACATCTTTTATCAAATTGATCTGATCAATCTGCTGTAGAACACTTCACAAATCAACATATACATGCCAAAAGGTTTTCATTCACTTTTCGTGTGGTAGCAGTGTAAATGTAGCTAATGAAATAATGGTTCGAAAGTACAACACTCAGACAGTAAAATGTTGTAAAGAATGGAACACAGACGAAAAGGAATCAAGAAAAAATGCTCAAAGCGAGGAGTAGATGACACTGACTCAAATATTCCTCGTACCTCAAACCACTCTATAGGTTTTCTTATTTCTTCCAACAATGTTGACTTGGAGGCAAACACTTTCTCTTAAAATCCGAAGAGCATTTAATTCTGTTGTAATGAAATGTCAGACGAAAACTACAGAAAGGAGCGCCGAGATCAAACTTGTGATTAACGACCTTTTGTCTGGGACCGTTTTGTGAGCAGCTCACCAAGATTTCGAAGAAATGCTTGAAGCTCCCGGTGTTCGCAAAGCGCCACTGCACGAACACGCTGCCTTAAGAAAGAAATCGAAATCTGGAAAACAATGCGCTTTGATCAACTGGTTAAAATCCTTCCGTGGTATCGAAAAATAAATGTACGCTGCCAGTTGCATCGTGTTATTTTCACTGTCCTTCAGGTACAGCATATTTAGGCAAAAATGATAATTAGGAGGTGCGGAAGGTTCGTGAGACAGCTGCTCGCATTATTAATTATCTTACGAGATATTTTTACCGCTTGATTCCGAAACCTCATGTGTACCTTTGCGACTCGCGTTTGACACTGTTCTCACAGTTACATGGCCTCTAACAATGACACTTTTGGATCTTGAAAAGGCCAAGGACCCTATTTTGAGGATCTCTGAAATAAAGTAGGACTGGGTTAAATGATAAGAATAACGGTTAACCACTTCAATTAATTCAGCCATTGGGTTTAACATCAGGTTGGACGAGAAAACGTTCTTCACAAGAAGCATTTGCGTTAACATCAGAAAGATAGCACGCCTTCAAAATATTAAATTGATTTCTGTCAAGCTTGCTTTTCTGGTTCTGTTGGTGGATGTAATAACAATAACAAAAACCGATTGTGAAAGAGTTCTGCATTATAACTTCGGAGGCAATTTCATACAAATATCTATGAAGTTTCTTTTTACCTGAATCTGGGATAGTGGCGCCTATACTTCGAATAAAGTCAATCATTCAAAAACACACTGTTTGCGTAAATTTATACAATATAATACAGTGCATCCTCGATTATCCGGCCATGTTGGGCAACCTTTTTCCAAAATCTTGGCCGGATAAGCATTTGGCCGGATAAGAAAAGTATCTATCGTAGG